>JYMV01052737.1_pt1 | contig 18806 bp, 18 predicted proteins | sample 338911 | NCBI WGS metagenome assembly JYMV01 (sample SAMN03354496, study PRJNA234377) | hydrothermal vent metagenome | biome: Deep sea; feature: Hydrothermal plumes at the Eastern Lau Spreading Center, Western Pacific Ocean; material: Seawater | place: Tonga | collected 2009 | depth 2000 m m
TTTGAAGATATAGAAATCTCTTCGAGGTTTGAGGAGGGAAAAGACCACCTCTACGCGATATTTTCCTTCTTAGTCCAACACAGGGACGAGGTATACGCCGAACCGGTGTTGTTCTTTTTGAAAAACAACCTCCTCATCACCCTAAGGTATAAAAAAATCGTCACCTTTTCGATGTTTAAGAGACTTATCGACCGCCACAAGTTGGATTTCGCCTATCCCGACCAGCTGATGGCGGAGCTTCTAAACCTCGAGGTGGAGAGAATAGGGAACCGCTTGGAGATTATCGGAAAGAGGATTAGGAGTATCCGCAAACAGATTTTCGCCGAGCAGTCGCCCGAAATTATCAAAGACCTCGCCTACTACGACGAGCTAAATCTGACTTTGAGGGAGTCCATAAACGAGAAACTGCGCATCTTGCAAAAGCTTGTTAGGAGCACCAAGATAAACAACATCACAAAGAGGGAGCTTAAGCTCATTATCGAGGACTTGAACGCCCTATCCGACTACACCACCATATATATGGAAAAGATAGACAGCGTTCAGGAGTCGCTTCTGGGATTGATAACGATAAAGCAGAATGAGACCTCGCAGGTGTTTGCCTTTATAGCCACCCTCTTTTTACCTCCCACCCTCATAGCGAGCATTTACGGGATGAACTTCGACTTTATCCCCTTTCTCCACAACCCCTACGGGTTTTGGATATCGCTCCTCCTAATGGTTATGGTTACCGGCGGGCTACTCTTTTGGTTAAAGTTGAGAAAGGTTATTTAATTAACCCTCTATGGGTATCGCTTTGGTCTTTCCCGGACAGGGTTCCCAATACGCCGGTATGGGTAGAGACTTTTACGAAAGCTTTCCCTCCGCCAGGGAGGTCTTCGAAAGGGCTAACGAGGCGCTCGGCTTTGACCTCACCGAAATAATCTTCGAGGGCGGGGAGGAGCTAAACCGAACGGTAAACACCCAGCCCGCCATACTGACCGTTAGCTACGCCATTTACAGGGTTTTTAAGGAGAAATTCCCCGATGTAAATCCCCTCTTCGTTGCGGGGCATTCCCTCGGGGAATACGGCGCGCTTTTAGCCGCCGAGGTGCTCGGTTTTGAGGACGCCGTTAGGCTGGTTAGGAAGAGGGCGGAGTATATGCAGAGCGCAGTCCCCGAGGATAAAGGGGGTATGGCGGCGGTTATCGGCATCCCTCCCGAAGAGGTTGCAAAGCTCTGCGAAGAGGTGGAGGGTGTAGTCGAGCCTGTAAACTTCAACTCCCCCGTTCAGACGGTGGTCGCGGGAGAGGCGGAGGCGGTTAAAAGACTTGTTAAGCTCGCCAAGAGCAGGAGGATAAAGGCTATACCCCTTAAGGTATCGGTTCCCTCCCACAGCTCCCTTATGAGGGAGGCGGCGGAAAAATTCAGGGAGGAACTCCAAAAGGTGGAGTTTAAAAACGCCAAAATTCCCGTTGTGCAAAACTACGACGCAAAACCCCACACCGAGGCGGACGAGATAAGGGAGAACCTATACCTGCAACTCTTCAATCCCGTCCGTTGGGTGGAGAGCATTGAATTCATGACCTCCAATGGGGTGGATACCTTTGTAGAGATAGGTCCCAAAAATGTACTATCCAAGTTGATATCCCAAACGGTGGAGGGTGTAAAGGTTTGCAACTTCGACAAGGTTGAGGATTTAGAAAAATTAAAGGAATGTTTTTAAATTCCCTCTTTTTCTTGTAATCTTTTAAAATGCTTTCCCCCAATGGAAACCATAAAAGAAGGAGATTTCATTTTAATTAGATTTAAAGACAAACGGTATTTAAAAAAAGTTGAAAAGGATAAGAACTTTTCCTATAAGGGTGGGGTATTACGGTACAAAGATTTAATAGGAAAACCTTTTGGAATAATTATAGAAGATTTACAAATATTCAAACCTACGTTGGAAGAAATAATACTCTATGGCATAAAAAGGGAAACTCAAATTATTTATCCAAAAGATAGTTTCTTTATTGCTAAGAAGTTAAATCTTTCCGAAGGAAAGAAAATTCTGGAGTTTGGTACCGGTAGTGGTGCAGCTACTATGGTTTTTTCTTCATGTGTAGGAGCCACCGGAAAGGTTTACACCTTTGAAAAGGAAGAAAGAATTTTTAAAACCGCCAAAAAAAATTTAGAAAAATTTGGCTTTTTATACAATGTAGTTATGTTTAACAAAGAGTTTGACCCTCTGGAAGTTTCAAATATTGAATTTGATGCTGCATTTGTGGATGTTAGGGAACCTTACCCTTTTGTGGAAAAAATTCATAAAGTGTTGAAACCTTCTGCACCTGTAGGTTTTCTTTTGCCTACTGCAAACCAAGTTGTGGAACTATTAAAAAGTTTAAAACCTTATTTTGGAGATATAGAAGTGTTGGAAATTCTTACAAGGTATTATAAAGTAAACCCGGAACGATTCCGTCCCGAAGATACAATGGTAGCCCATACGGCTTATTTGCTATTTGCTAAAAAGCTTTCTATATAAGGTTTGAGAATAGTTATTAAAGTTTTTATTTTTTCTTTATATCTTTCATCGTTTAACAGGTATTTTTCCTTAGGTTTGATAATAAAAATGATATTACCGACTTTAGTAACTATAAATTCTTCCCTGTTAAAGTTCACCTTTATAGGTTTATCCGCTTTTTGTAAATAAACGACTTCAGCTTTCAAAACGCCTTTTAGGAAATTTGGTAAATCTTCCAAATGTTTTTTTCGAGATAAAAGCTCTAAAAATTTGAGGATTTCCTCAAAAATAGAAATTTTCTTGGAAAGCTTCCCAATAATTACATCCTTTCTTTTTAATTCATTTCTATATTTGGTAAGTAAGGTATTTTTTAGTTGAATAACCCATAATAAGTTTAACTTTGAAGAAATAAAAGCAGAGCCAAGTAAATATAAGATTCCTAAAACTATTTCTTCCCGGGTAAATTGATGTAATAATATAGCCTTTATTAATAAAAGAAAGATGATAAATAACAAAAGTAGGCTGATTTCACGAAAATAATAAACAACATACAGCCCTAAAAGGAAACCTATAGGTATTAAGCCATATAAATTTAGAGATAACAATGCCAAATAAATAACTACAAAATAATCAATAACCCTTAAAATTTTCTTTTTCGCATATCTACCTTCCGGTAATCTTAAAATTAAGACTATATTTGCTACCAAATAAGCAATTAAAAAAAACATTATAGAATATGCATAATCTTTATCTAATCCATAAGCCTGTTTAAAGTATAAAGCAATTATAAAAAAAGAAATAGCAATGAGTTTTGAGCCTAAATAATATAGGTCAAGGCTGCGATTTCTCTCCTTCATTAAAGATGAAAAATTTAAGAAATCATTTAGAAGAATTTAACCACTTATATATATTTTCCGCCAGTTGTTCGGGCATAAGTTCAAATTTTCTCAAAAGTTCTATAGCTGTTCCGCTCTCCCCATAAGTATCGGGAATTCCTATTTTTTTAACGGGAACGGGATATTTTTCGGCGAGTGCCGATATAACGGCATCTCCTAATCCACCAATAATGGAATGTTCTTCTATAGTAACTACTTTTCCTGTTTTTTGAGCGCTTTTTGCGATAAGTTCACCGTCAATAGGTTTAACACTAACAGGGTCTATAACTTCCGCATCTATACCGTATTTTTCTTTTAGAATAGAGGCCGCATCCAAAGCGTGGGAAACCATTAATCCAATGGCAACAATAGTTATATCCTTACCTTCTTTAAGTATAAAGCCTCTTCCTAATTCAAATTCAACGTCTTCGGGATAGACAACAGGAAATTTTTCTCTGGATAGTCTTATGTAGAAAGCACCGGGTGTTTCGTAAGCTTTGTAGAGAATTTTTTTTAGGATATGGTTATCGGCAGGAACAATAACTTTCATATTGGGAATTGCACGCATTATGGCTATATCCTCGTTCATTTGGTGGGATGCGCCATCGGGACCCACGGTTATACCTGCATGGGTGGCTACTAATTTGACGGGTAAATCGTTGTAACCCACATGTTGTCTTATAATCTCCCAAGGTCTTCCTGTTAAGAACATTGCAAAAGAAGAGGCAAATACCGTCCTATCTTTATCGTAGGCCAATCCACTGGCTATTCCTATTAAGTTTTGCTCATCTATTCCAACATTAAAAAACCTTTCCGGGAATTCTTTACCAAACATAGCTGTTTTAGTGGAAGTAGATAGGTCACCATCTACAACACAAAGTTTAGGGTCTTTTCTTCCAAGCTCTATTAAAGTTTCTCCATAAGTTTTTCTTAAATCTCCCTTTGGAGCATCTTTAGTATATAAAAACATTTTATCACCTCCTCTTATCGGTCATATTTGGCTAAAAATTCTTCTATTTCTTTATCGGAAACCCCCAATTCTTTCATGGCTTCTATAAATTTTTCACGGTCAGGTGCTTTTCCATGCCATGCCGGAGTATTTTCCATATAAGAAACTCCTTTTCCCTTTACAGTAATAGCCCGTATAGCTACCGGTTTTTCTTCAGAAATTTTCACCGCTTCGTCTAAAGCCTTTAATATTTGAGAAAAATCATGCCCATCTATTGTAATAGTGTGCCAACCACTGGCTTTAAATTTATCCTCTATGGGATAAATACCACTATTAACTTTTGTTACAAAATCATCTAATTGAATATTGTTATTGTCAATTATAGCAATTAATCCTTTGGCATTAAAGTGTTTAGCTGTCATAACAGCTTCCCAGGTCATACCTTCTTGCAATTCTCCATCGCTCAATAGACAAAAAACTTTGTAATTTAGATTATCCAATCTTCTTTTAAGAGCCATTCCTAAAGCTATGGATAAACCTTGTCCTAAAGAACCCGTAGAAGCTTCTACTCCCGGAGTATGTTTTCTGGATACGTGTCCTTGAAGGGGGCTACCTAGCTTTCTCAAAGTATAAAGGAGTTCCTTGTCAAAGAAACCTTTTAATGCCAATACTGCGTAAAAGGAGGGAGCTGCGTGCCCTTTAGACAGAATTACTCTGTCCCTATCTGGTTTATAGGGATTTTGGGGGTCTACATTAACATAACCTCCAAAGTAGAGAGCCACCAATATGTCGGTAATGGATAAAGAACCTCCGGGATGTCCCGAACCGGCTAAATATATGGATTTAATAGTCTCTATTCTTACCTGTCGGGCTAATTCCTTAAGTTCTTCTATAGACTTTGTAGGGTTCATTAAAGCTTTTAAATTATCCAGGTCTTTAAGGTTTAAACTTTTAACTCTTAATGGAAAAAATAAAGGTTGCTCTCTTGCTAAGTGGTGTTGAAGGTTTTGGTGATAAACACCTTATTAAAGGTATTCAGGAGTTCTTACCCGATACCGAAGTAGAGCTAAAAATTTTTCATATAGACCCTCAAAATGTGGCTAAAACGGTTAAGGAAATAGAGGAATATAATCCACAATTTATATTAGACTTTAATACTAAAGGAATTATATGGGGGGAGAAAGAGAACCAAAAATACCCACTTCATGTTCTTTTAGGAGTTATTCATATAACTATCTTCACTGAGGATCCTATACTTCATTCTCCTAATTTGTTGCAGTTAAGAAATTCTCCCAATATGGTTTTCTTAATAACCGATTTGCGATATGGGGAATTTCTTGCATCATTAGGATTTCAAAATATCTATTACTTCACCCCCTGTGTGAATTTAAATTTAATTCCTCCAAAAGGAGAAAAAGAAATATCTACCATTTTTGTTGGAAATGTAATAGACCCTTCGTTGATAGTAGAAAACTGGTCACAGAATATGGATAATGCTATTAGAGACTTCGGTATAGAAGTGGGAGAATTTTGCTTTCGAAATCCCGAGATAGCTCCTATCTATGCGGTTGAATATTTGTTACCCCTTATGAATCCTCAATTTCAAGAAAGTTTTAATAATTTCCGTAGGGAAAACCCACATCTCTACTTCTTATGGTTGACACAAGTAGGTTTATATACCTCTTCGCGAAGGAATTGGTTCATTCTCAATTTCTTAGAAGGAACAGATATAACTATTGTTGGTAAGGTTGAAGGAAACTTGCCCGAAGGTATACATGTAGCCGATATTTCCACTTTTGAGGAAAGAATATCCTACATTAATAAAGCAAAGTTAGCTTTAACAGCTTTTCCCGCTTTTGTACCTAGTGGTATTGGTTTTACACCCTTGGAAATAGCGGCTTGCGAAACGGCTTTAATGATAAACTACCGCCATACTCTAGGAAGCTTTTTTAAACCGAATGAAGAAATTATTGTTTACAATCCCCTCGATAGAATGGATATTGAAGAAAAATTATTGTTTTATTTAGAAAACGATGAGGATAGACAAATAATTGCCGAAAAAGGATTTAAAGCTGTTAAGGAAAGGTTTACCTGTGAAGATAGAATAGAATTTATAAAAAATCTAATAAAAGAAATTTACAAGGAAATTCTTTCTCAACAAAAAAAGCAATAAAGTTTTGCTTGACAAATTTGTTTAGTTCCCTATCCTATTTCCATTCTTATGGAAAGAACCAGTAATTCCTTTATTAGGAGAGTAGAATTATTTTTCGAAACTTTTTTGTGGAATACCAGATGGTTGGTTTTAATAGCCGTTATAGCTTCATTGGTATCGGCTTTTATAGTCTTTATTGTTGGGCTGTATGAAATTATACATCTTGTAGGGGTTTTTTTATTAAAGACATCGTATAGTTATCTGTACGCTAAACTATTGTCAGTTGTTATTGCGTCGGTGGATTTATTCCTTATAGGAACTTTTTTGTTGGTTTTTGCTTTAGGTCTTTACGAGTTGTTTATTTCCAAAATAGACCCTGCGGAAAATGACCCGTTAGGTGAAAGAGTTTTAGTTATAAAAAACCTTGAGGATTTAAAAGAGAAACTAGGGCGTTTGGTCATAATGGTATTGATAGTTTCCTTTTTTAAGCAGGTATTGCATCTCCAGTTTAAGAATCCTATGGAAACTCTTTATATAGCTATTGGTGTATTAATGATTGCTTTGGCATTATATTTTACCCATAAAAAAGATTAATAAAAATTTTTTTGTATACAATTGATTAAAACCTATGGAGTCTCCCTTTTTTCTTGCCCGTCAACCCATAGTAGATGAAGATAGAAATGTAGTTATGTATGAAATATTTCTAAGGAGTAGAAAAAGTCCCGATAGATTTCCCGAAGAAATTCCTCCCTATAAAGCTGCTTTTATTGTTATAGACCTAATTTCCTCTACCGGTTATCAAAGGATAGCGGGTGATAAAAAAGTAATGATAAATTTTTCTATACAAAATGTAGTAAATAAATCCTATTTAGAAACTCTAATAGCAGAAAGAACAGTTTTAAACCTTCAGAAACCATACACTGAATTGACCAGAAAACAGTGGGAGTTTATAAATACGGCTTTAGCTAATTTAAAGAGTGAGGGTTTTCAATTTGCTTTTGATGTAGACTTAATTACGCATCAAAATGTTAGACCTTTAGCAATTAAATATGCCGATTATATAGTATCTGAAGTAAGAAATCTCGATAAATTTAACGACCCCTTTTTGATTAATAAACAGTGTATAGCTACAAAAATTGAAAATGAAAGACAATTTTATCAAGCAAAAAAACATCATTGTGACCTATTTGAAGGTTATTATTTCGGTAAACCGGAACCTATATATGCGGAATTGAGTATTGCGGCTTTAACTACAACTATTATAAAAACGCTTGCTGCAATAGAGAGGCATGCCGACCTTAAAGAGATAGAGGATTTAATAAAAAGTGACCCCGGATTGGTTACAAAACTCCTAAAATTTGTGAATTCCTCTTATTTCTATTTACCTATCGAGATAAAATCTATACGGCAGGCTTTGGCATATTTAGGAATTAACAATTTAAAAAAATATCTCCTGGTTCTTATGGTTTTAGAATTAGCTGAAACTTTAAAAGTTCCGGTTGAAGAATATAAAAAAATGCTTTTAGCTGCCGTTATTTCGGAGAAACTTGCGGAAAGATTAAATATAGATAAGGATGTTGCCTTTCTTGGCGGATTATTTTTCACTTCCGATTTAATTTTTAATGTAAATCCCGAAAAAATAGTTGTAGATTTAAAACTATCTCATGAAATTTTAGAAGGATATATTGAGGATAATCCTATATTGCACTGTATTTTTTATATATCCAAAATTTTAGCATTTGAATTGAGCAAAGATGAAAAGTATGCTAAATGTTTAACCACTCTTAACTTGAAAGAGGAGCTTTTAGAAAAGATAAAACAACAAGCTAAGGAAGATGTAGAAAAATTACTTATTTGAATTTTTATTTAAAATTTCTATTAAAGCCAACAGAACGTAAAATATTCCGTTTATCGGAACCCAAAAAAGGGTAAAGAGGTGGTAAACCATATTAACCCAAACGGCGGACAATAAAGTAACCCTTTCCAAAAAAAGGTTATTCCTGCGCTTTAAAACCTTCCATGTGAGGTAGATAAGCGCCCCGTAAAACCATAGAAGGAAGATAACATTTAGTAGACCTCCGTTGATAAACTCCGTTAGAAAGACAAAACTTTCATATTCGTTTATAAACTGAAGATAGGAAGGTAAATTGTGGTACTGCTTTTGAGGTCCATATCCCCATCCTATAAGAAGCTTTACGTAATCACGCTCTTCTATAGCTTTTTCTATTAATCGGAAAGCTCCCTTTGCTATTTCCAATCTTTGGGAGGAGAGATTATTAATTTTTTGTTCCAAAGAATGAGGTGACTTTATTAAATTAAACCAATATTCCACCTTAGGAGATTGACTTAAAACGAAAATCCCACCTATTAGGGGGATGGCAAAAATCGGTATTAACCTCTTGGGGGAATAAAGGCGGAAAAGGGCTATTCCGAAAACCGTAAAGCCGGCTAAAAAGCCCAAAATGACCGACCTCTCAACCGGTAAAAATGCGGTGTAGAGAAAAAGCCCGCCGAAGGCGGGGAGTAGTATTTTTAAAAAAAGGTTTTCCGTTTTCAAAAAGAGGTATACCGTTGCAAAGAATGGTAGAGCTAACAGGTTTCCTATTACGAAACTCCCCCCCCAAAAACCTTTAACATCGTGGTTGAAATAATAGGTGTAGAGAACCTTTATAGACAACAGGGTTCCTAATAAAGGAGAAATTTTAATAAACCAGTCGACCAATTGGAGTGTTTTTTTCTTTCCCAAACCAAGAGTGGCGAAATATGAGAGGCTGAAAAAGTCCTGTTCGAGGAGTCTCCTAAACTGCTCCTTTACGCGGAGGAAGAGAAAACTAGAAACCGTTATAGTTGTAAGGTGTCCCGCCAGCGGGATTGAAAAGAGACCCTTTAACGGATTTAACCTTTTTAGAAAAAGGAGTGCAATGCCGCTTATTACCGCAAGGGCTAAAAACCCCTCGTAAACCGATATGGAAAAGAATGAGCTTATAAAAGCCAATAAAAGTGTATAAAAGAGAAAGTTTTCCAATCCCCTCACGGGGTTGGTTTATTTTACCTCCGAAGGTTTGACGTCCACGACTATGGTGGCGCTAACCTCGGGGTGGAGTTTTACGGGAATGTTATACCTGCCCACGTTTTTAATGGGGGCTCTGAGCATTATTTTTCTCTTGTCAACCTCTACACCCGCCTGTTCCTTAATCTTTTCCGCTATTTCGGAAACGGTGATAGCGCCGTAGAGTTTTCCGGTAACGCCGACGGGGCGCGCTATCTCTATAACCAGACCGTCGATTTTTTCGGCAATCTCTTGGGCTTTAGCCTTTTCCCTCTCCAGCTTTCTCTGAACGTGCTTTACGTTACCCTCGGTGGCGGGAAGAGCCAAACCACGGGGTATAAGGTAGTTGTTTGCGAAGCCGTCTTTTACGTTAACTATATCCCCAAAAGTTCCGTATCCGGGAACGTCCTTTATAAGGATTACCTTCATTCCTCTACCCCCTAAGGTGTTGAGCAAAAATTAATAGACCACGTAAGGTAGCAGGGCGAGCTGTCTAGCCTTTTTAATCGCTACAGCCAACCTTCTCTGGTGTTTTGCGCACACGCCGGTTTGCCTTGCGGGAATAATCTTACCCCTGGGGGAGAGATACTTTTTCAAAGTCTCCACATCCTTGTAATCGGGTTCCCTTTTATTTTGGCAGAATTCGCAAACCTTTTTCTTTCCTTTTTTCAACATCTCGCAACCTCCCGAGCTGTTTTATAGCAAAATATCGAAATCGTCGAGGTCGTCCTTTTTCTTTTCTCCCCCCTCTTGACCCTTTTCCTCCTCGCCGAAGAGGAGGTTTTCTAAGTCGTCAAAGCTTTCGGTGTTATCCCCCTCTTTGGCGGGGGGCTTTTCGGGGGAGAAGTCGGGCATGGGTTCCGCGGGGGCTTCGGCGATTTCGCCACCCCTCACCGACCGGCTGAGCGGCTTGATATCGAGGGCGACTATACGAACCTTACTTCTCGGTTCGCCGCTCTGTTTGTCTATCCACTTGTCTTGGTGAAGCCTACCCTCTACGAGTACCAAATCCCCTTTACCCAACTGGGGGACAACCCTTTCCGCGAGTTTTCCGAAAACTTTTATTTCGAAAAAGTGGCTCTCCTCCCTCCAAGAGCCGTCGGGCATTCTATAGTTGCGGTTGTAGGCTATTACCAAATTGGAAACCTGACTGCCCGAGGGGAGAACGACGTTTTCCGGTTCCCTAACGAGTCTACCAACCAAAATAACCTTGTTGTAATTCATAGTTGTTTAAATTACCCCTCGGCTTTAACCGCTTTCTGAGATTTAACTTCACTTTTTTTAATCTTGCTGGTGAGCCACCTGATGATGTTTTCGTTAACCCTGTAGTAGAACTCTAGTTCGTTGGGAACGTTTAGATTTTCGTAAGGGGGTTCACCCTCGTTGACAGCCCTGAATTGGATGAGGTAATACCTACCGTGGTTGAACTTTTCAATCGGGTAGGCGAACTCCCTAAGACCCCAATCCTCTTCGTAGAGGATTTCGCCACCCTTACGGGTGATTTCTTCCTTTACACCCTCTACGACCTTTTTGAATTCCTCCTCGGTTAGGGTGGGTTTTACGACAAAAACGGTTTCGTAAAACCTCTCCCTCTCGTAGTGTCTCTTACCCATCTTTACCCTCCGGACGTATTTTTCGGCTTTCCCCTTTGCGGGGAAAGCAGGGCAAAGCAATCATTTTATCAAACGGTGTTTATTTCAGAGGTTTAAAATCCACTTAACGGTTAGGAAACTTGCAACCAAGGAGGAAATGGCCAAATCGAAAACCCCCAGGAGGGTAATCGTATTAACAAACCTTTCCGCGGTCGTATAGATATCCCTACTGCGGTAGGCGGTGTAAAGGGCTACCGCAAAGGAGAGGAAGACAACACCATAGAAAATCCAACCGAAGGAGAGGGATAGGTATCCGTAAAAGACCAAAAATAGGTTTATAAGGGACATGGCTATACCTCAGTGGTTTCAAAGCTTTTAATAGCTTTTACGGAGTTATTCTCCCCTATATACACGATAGAGGGTTTGTAATTTTCCAGTTCTTCCTCCTCCACGAGGGCATAGGAGACGATGATGAGTTTATCCCCTTTAGCACCCTTGCGAGCCGCCGCGCCGTTGAGACGGCATATACCGCTTCCCGCCGGGGCGGGTATTATGTATGTTGAAAACCTTTCTCCGTTATTGATGTTGTAAACGTCCACCTTTTCGTAGGGAAGAAGGTTGGCAAGTTTCATGAGTTCTTCGTCCAAGGATAGGCTTCCCTCGTAGTAGAGCTCGGAACCGGTAACCGTTATTTGGTGGATTTTCGATTTAAGCATAAACCTCCGCATGGTCGGGAAAAGAGAATTATACCCTCCGCCGGTCTTCGAAATTGATGGCGGGCATATAGAATATGCAATATTTCTAATATTCTTATTGGGTTGATTTTGGACTTCAACCGAGTCCGAAAGGTGGAAAATGCTAAATCTGTTAAAACCTTTGGGAGGCTCCGGAATGAAAAAACTCCTCTTGGCGGGATTAATGACAACCTCTACCCTCTGGGGGGTCGAATTGACCCTCCAAAAGGCGGTGGATATAGCTATAAAGGATAACCTCCAACTAAAGGCAGAAAGGTATAAAGTCCTCGAAAAGTATTACGAATACAGGGCGGCGAAGGGGTTTCTCTTTCCCCAACTTTCGGCGAGCTATTTCTTTTCGAGAACCAACCAACCCCCCTATTCGATTATGTTTCGGATGAACACCCACTCGTTGCAGTTTCCCCAACCCTCATCTATGACGGTGGGGGGATTGGCTCAAGCCTTTATGGCTATGCAGGACTACTTCAACAATCCGGGAAGCAACCAGCTTTACGACCTCAAATTCTCCCTACAGGTTCCCATATGGATGGGCGGAAAAGTCCGCAATATGATAAGGGGTAAATATCTCGAGTGGAAAGCCCAAGACCTCTTGGCGGGGAGGAAGACCGAAGAGGTTGCCTACAACGTCGCCGATACCTTCCTAAAAACCCTCTACGCAAAGGCGGCGGTAAGGGCTACCGAAACGGCTTTAAAAGATGTGGAACACCACCTAAAGGTTGTCCAAAAGATGTACAAGGTGGGGATGGCGCTTTATTCCGACCTCCTAAGGGTGAAGGTTTATTACGAAACCGTAAAGGCGAAGTATATAGAGGCTAAAAACCACCTATACGTGGCTAAAAGGGCTTTGGCTTTTCTCCTGAACAAAAATTGGTCTCCCGAAGACATTTCCGTGAAGGGGAAGATGTTCTGTCCGTCCCCCGTAAAGGTGGAGGGACAACTTTCGGAACTCTATACGTGGGCTATAAATGCGAGAAAAGACCTTTTGGCTCTAAAGGAGGGTATTTCCGCGGTTAAGTATTACAAAAAGGCTACGTGGGGCAACTACCTGCCCGATTTTGTGGCTTTCGCGCAGTATGACCTCTACGACAACAACAGGGTGGGTAATTTCGTCGCAAACTCCTATATGGTCGGTGTGGGTTTTCAGTGGAAATTGTTCGACGGTCTAAACGCCTTTAACAAAGTCCGCATGCTGAAAGAGAAGGAGAGGGAGCTGAAGACCACCCTCGATTTCGCCCGTAAGGGTATAAAGTTCCAACTCTCCAAAGCCTTTAAGGACTACGAAACCGCATACGCGCAGTTGGTGGAGGCGGAAACCAAGATTAAACAGGCGGAGGAGTCCCTTAAAATTGTCGAAGCCAGATATAAACAGGGGTTAGCCCGTATCGTCGACCTTTTGGACGTTCAAAGCCAGTTGGATATGGCGCGCTTTGAGAGGGTAAAAGCCCTCTACAACTGCAATAAGGCTTATTTAGACCTCTACAACACGGCGGGAAAAATTTTGGAGGTGGTTAAGTAATGAAGGAACTGCTCAAATGGGGTGGTTTTACCGGAGTAATGGCTCTAACCGTTGCGTGGTTGGGTGGGGTATTTCAACCCAAGATAGCACCCGCAGAGGTTCACGAAACCCCCAAAAAGGTTAGCGGGTTGAAGGTGGAAACCGTAAAACCCCAAAATTTGAATATCGTTGCCCGCTTCGCGGGAACGGTTATAGCCCAGGATACGGCTAGGATATCGACCCGTATAGCCGGTTTTGTCGAAAAAATATACGTCCACATAGGGGATAGGGTTAAAAAGGGTCAACTTTTGATGGTTATAGACCCCAAAGATTTAATCGCCCGTAAGGAGTCCCTTCTCCACCAAATAGAGGCTACAAAGGCGCAGGCTTGGGCGGCAAAAAGAACCTACGAAAGACTGCTAGCCTTAAAGGATGTCGGTGGGGTTACCCAACAGCAATTGGATATGGCTAAAGCCCAATACGAGGCTTTGGAAAATTCCGTCAAGGCACTCGAATCGGCTCTAAAGGCGATAGAAAACAACTTGAGGTATGCCAAAATAAAAGCTCCTTTTGACGGAGTGGTTGCAATAAAACCGGTAAATGTGGGGGATTTTGTCGGTCCCGGCAGTTTCCTTATAGCGGTGGATAAACCCCCTTATGAGGTTGCGGTATACCTCCCCGAACGTTTCTTCGGAAAGGTTAGAAAGGGTCAGACCCTAAAGGTGGAGGTCAACGGAAAAACCGTAGAGGGGAAGGTTAAGCATATAGCCGCTTCGGTCGACCCGATGAGCAGAAGTTTCCTCGTAAAGGTCTCCTTGCCGGAAAACTGCAAGGTTGTTTCCGGAAAATCGGTCTACGTTGAAGTCCCCGAGGCGAAAAAGAACAACGTCATCCTTATTCCCAAAAGTGCCGTATTCAGGTGGGGCGACTTTACGGCGGTTTATGTGGTGGACAAAAACGGTATAATCCATTTGAGGTTTGTCCGACTGGGTCTAACCTTTGGCGATAAGGTGGAAGTTCTCGCCGGTTTAAAACCCGGGGAAAAAATCGTTGTGGAAGGCGTTCAAAAGGCTTGCGACGGTTGTGCCGTTTCCGACGTTTAAAGCCAATTAGAGGAGGGAGGTAGATGGAGGCTATCGGTAAAGGTTTGGCGGGAAAATTAGCCGCCGCTTTTATAGATAACAAACTGACGGGAATACTGGTTATAGTTTCGTTCTTTCTCGGCTTTATAGCCGTTATGACCACCCCCAAACAGGAAGACCCCGATATCGTCGTCCCCATGATAGACGTTATCGTTCAATATCCGGGGGCGACGCCACCGGTTGTTGAAAAAAAGGTTGTCGAACCCATAGAGCACCAACTCTGGCAGCTGAAGGATATCGAGTATCTCTATTCCGCCGCGGGTGATGGTTGGGGAATAGTTACCGCCAGGTTTTATGTCGGAACCGACCCGGTGAAGGCTCTGGTTGAGCTCAACTCCAAACTGATGGAGGGGGTAACCCATATCCCCGACGGTGTGAAACTTCCCCCACTAATCATGTCGAAATCGATAGACGACGTTCCCATACTCACCCTCACCCTATGGGGGAAAAATTACGACTCCTACGAGCTCTACCGCATAGCGGCGGCTCTCGAGGAGGAACTCACCAAGATTAACGAGGTTTCCGACGTTTTCGTTGTCGGAGGGGAAAAGAGAAAGATAACCGTTTATCTAGACCCCCAAAAGTTGGAGGCTTATCACGTAAATCCCTTGCAGGTAATCCAAGTTTTGAAAGCCGCCAACTTCGGTGGGGATAACGGATTTTTTGTAAAAGACAACAGGGTTATAACCGTTCAAACCGGAAAATTCATAAAGGATAAAAGGGATGTCGAAAACATAGTTGTCGCCGTTTACAGGGGTAAGCCGGTCTTTTTGAAAGATATAGCAAAGGTTGTCGACGGTCCCGGAGAGGTTAAGCATTACGTCCTCTTCGGAACGGGTCCCGCCCACGAGGAAAAGGGTATAAAGGAAGACCTCAAAGGCGAACTCCCCGCCGTAACGATTGCCATAGCAAAGAAAAAGGGAACCAACGCCGTTGACGTTGCCGAAAAGGTTCTCAAAGCCGTCGAAAGGATGAAGGGAACCATCATTCCCGACGATGTTCACGTAACCGTTACCAGGAACTACGGAAAGACCGCGGAGGAGAAATTCGACGAACTCATAAAGCACCTGTTTATAGCAACCTTCTCGGTTGTGTTGCTGATAGCCGTTGCGCTCGGCTGGAGGGAGGCTATAGTCGTAGGTATAACCGTCCCCGTTATTTTGGCTCTGACACTGTTCTTCAGCAAACTTTACGGATTTACCCTAAACAGGGTTACCCTATTCGCATTAATCTTCTCGATAGGTGTTTTGGTCGACGCCGCGATAGTCGTTATCGAAAACATCCACCGTTGGATGTCTATGGGTAAGGTTACCCCCCGAGAGGCTATCATTCTCGCAACCGACGAGGTTGGAAACCCCAATATCCTGGCAACGGCAACCATAATAGCCGCACTTATCCCCATGGCGTTTGTCGGCGGTCTTATGGGTCCCTATATGAGACCGATACCCATCAACGCCTCAACGGCAATAGCCCTTTCGGCGCTAATCGCATTTACGATAACCCCCTGGGCGGCTTATCTGTTGCTCAAGAACGTCCACGTTCACGAGGAATACGACGTCAGAAAAACCTTCTTCTGGAAACTCTACACCAAAATAGTGGTTCCCCTGATAACTTCTCCCGCCAAAAAGTGGGCTTTCTACCTGACCGTATTGGCGATGCTCGCCTTTTCCCTCTGGATGCTGGTCGCCAAATTGGTTGTGGTTAAACTTCTCCCCTACGACAACAAGTCGGAGTTAAACATCGTTATAGATATGCCCGAGGGCACCTCTCTGGAGGAGACCGCAAGGGTAGCAAAAACTATAGCCGATGAAATCGTAAAAAAACAAAATATCGTTACCGACTACCAAATCTACGTCGGAACTGCGGCACCCTTTGACTTTAACGGGTTGGTTAGACACTACTATTTGCGTAAATACCCCTGGCAGGCGGAGATACACATAAACCTCGTGGATAAAGAACACCGCGCCATAAGCTCCCACGAATTTGCGAAGCTGTTGAGAAAGAAGGTGCATCCCCTCGCCAAAAAGCTCGGCGTGAAAAACCTCCAGGTTGTGGAAATACCTCCGGGACCTCCGGTGCTGTCGCCTATCGTAGCGGAGGTCTACAACCACGACTATAAGGTTGCGCAAGAAGTGGCTTGGAAGGTCAGACAGATATTTGAGGAATCGCCTTCCATTACCGATGTGGCTATTTACGCCGATGTAGACCGCAAAAAGTATAGGATTGAAATCGACGAACAGAAGGCTAAACAGAACGGATTGGATAAAAGACAGATTTGGGCTATCGTTGCAATGGCTCTTTACGGCTACGATGTAACCACCCTAAAAACCACCGACTTCGAAAAGGTTCCGCTGATTGTTAAATTCCCCGAAGGTAAGGTTAGCGGCATAGACAGATTGCTGAATACCAAAATAATGACCCCTCTGGGGAAAGAGGTTCCCCTCAAAGAGCTGGTTAAGGTCGAAAAGGTGCCCGTCGAGCACACCATCTACAGAAAGAATATGAGAAGGGTGGTTTACGTATGCGGAGACGTTGCCGGAAAGTATGAGGCTCCGATTTACTCCATACTCGACGTGAGGGATAAGGTGCTCTCCATTCCCAACCCCTACGGAAAAATCGAAGAATACTGGTATCACCTACCCCCCGCTGGGGATAAACACGTCGCCATTAAGTGGGACGGAGAAATGCATATCACCATTAGGGTTTTCAAAGACCTCGGTTTAGCCTTTGCGGGTGCGGTATTCCTAATATGGGTGCTCATATTGGCTTGGTTTAAAGACTACAGAATCCCCGGCATTATAATGGCTCCCATCCCCCTAACCTTGGTCGGTATCATTCCCGGTCACTGGCTTATGGACAAGATAATGGGCAACGTCTTCTTCACCGCAACCTCGATGATAGGTTTTATCGCCCTGGCGGGAATTATCATCCGTAACTCCATACTGTTGGTTGACTTTGCGGAACAGAGATTAAGGGAGGGTGTTCCCCTGCACGTTGCCGTTGTTGAGTCCGGAGTTATAAGAACCCGTCCCGTTCTGCTAACCGCAGCCGCGCTGATAGTTGGAGCATTTGTTATCATTTTCGACCCGATATTCAACGGACTGGCGGTTTCCCTAATATTCGGAACGATAGGTTCGACCACCCTAACGCTGGTGCTGATACCCGTAATGTATTACTACTCCAAACTGAAAAGGCTAAAGAAACAGCCCGGTTATGTCGTGCCCTCCCCCGAAGAGGTTAAAAAAGACCTCTTGGCGGACTAATCTTCTGGTTTTCCTCTCCTTCATCCCTAATCTATTTCTTCCTTATGAAGTGGATAAAAAGGCTCTTCCTATTTTTGCTGCTGTTTGTGGTGTTACCCACAATAGCCACCGTAGCGCTGTTAAAGCTTACGGCGAAGCCCCTGCTAAACGCCCTATTGCAAAGTAGGGTTAACGCCCCCGCAGAGGTGAAGGATGTAAAGGTTAATTGGCTTTTAACCCGCCTTGAAGTGGACGGATTGGAAATAGGAAACCCCCCGGGGTTTGGTGGTGGAAAACTCCTTTCTGCGGATAGGATAGTTTTGTCCACACCTTTGAAGGTCTATTGGGAATTCAAACCTTACCTAAATTTGGATATCGACAATTTGTATTTCCACTTTATTAGGAGGGCGGATAACGCGACCAATGTGGCGGTAGCCTTTGGGATACCCTACACTCCGGGTGAGGTTAAACCTTTAGAATTCGAACTCAAAAAGGTATTTGCCAAGGTAAACGTAAACACCCTTAAAGAGGTTTCCTATTGGGTAAACGGAACCTTTGTAGGGATGAACAACAACGCCGACTTTACCGTTAAAGGTGTTGGCGATTTTTCCAATCCAAACACTCCGAAAACGGTAGCCGATTTTACCATTTTCAACTGGCATATAAGGAATAACCCCTTTCTGTCCCAACTGGCGGTATTACTCCAAAACCCGCAGTGGGAAAACCTCACACTTACCCGCGTTGTGGGAACCGTTGCGGTTGATGGACCCTGGATTGTTTTCGTTAAAAGGAACACCAAAGCTTACACCGTCGGAGATGTTCTGTTCGCCGAAATCTATAAAGGGTCTAGATACAATCGCTTGACTAAAGAGTTGGACATTACCCTAGCCCTCTACACACCGACTAAGGTAGTAGTTCACGTAACCGGAACTGCGGAACACCCAAAGGTGGAGATAGGAGGTATATCTCTCCCTGCGGTGGGAAATGGACTTTTACCCACCTCTAAGGGTAGCGCCGCTACCAATCCCGTTGGGGTGTTGAAAAACGCAACAGCCGAAACGGTCAAGGAGGTTACC
>JYMV01006095.1_pt1 | contig 18805 bp, 12 predicted proteins | sample 338911 | NCBI WGS metagenome assembly JYMV01 (sample SAMN03354496, study PRJNA234377) | hydrothermal vent metagenome | biome: Deep sea; feature: Hydrothermal plumes at the Eastern Lau Spreading Center, Western Pacific Ocean; material: Seawater | place: Tonga | collected 2009 | depth 2000 m m
ACAGCGATGACAAGGTCGACCTGGCAGACGCCGCCGCGACCCTCGCCTCGCAATTCCTCGGCTACGCGATCTTGTGCGCCGACGCTTGCGATTCGAATGACGATGGCTACGTCAACATGGCAGACTCTGTCACCACCCTGAACTGGCTCTTCATGTTTGGTGCTGAACCGCCTTCACCGGGCCCCTACAACGACGGTCCCGATCCGAGTCCCGACGGATTGCCAGAGTGCGACAGCGACGACACAGCTTGCTAGGTGGGTTGCTGAAGGAAACAAACGATGGGGTGAAATATGAAGAGGCAGAACCGATGACGAATAACCTCAAGGTCGCGTTGACGGTGATTGCGTTTGCAATCGCTCCGGGGGTCCTGTTTGCGGGAGGGGCTCTTTCGACCCTGTCGATAAGTGCTCCAGCGCAGGTTGCTCCCGGAAGTTCCTTCGACGCCGGGGTGATGCTCGACAACGGTGATGGTGAAATCCAGGGCTGGTCCTTCGCGATTTGCCACGATCCTGCTGACCTGACCCTCAATTCCATAGCCACCGGGTCGACGACAGCTACCGTCAACGGCGGTGCAACTGCCGAGTTCGAATCCCTGAATATGTACACCGACGCCTGGACCCACGGGGTAATCATCAATTTATTCGGGGACTTCACATTACCGATCGGTTCCGGGTATGAACTCGGTGTCGGGTCCTACACCAACGACATGCCAGATGGTCAAACCACTACGATGTTTTTCGGATGTACTGCAGGCGAACCGCCTGTGGCGACCACTGTCGTTGTCGATGGTGGTTCACTCGGAGTGGCCACCGAAGATCAGGACGTTGAGTCCTTCGATCCGCCGTTGCCACCGAGCACCTTCAGAGTCGATGCGCCGGCCACCGCCCTCCCAGGTGGCGATTTCAACACCCGTGTCATGCTCGACAACGAGTCTGGCGACATCCAGGGTTGGTCCTTCGGGCAGTGTCATGACGAAACGGCGTTGACCCTCAACTCGATGGTTCTCGGAGCGACCTCCTCGACGATCAATGGCGGCGCGGAACTCGAATTTTGGGCTCTCAACTTCGAGGTCGGCGGTTTCACCATGGGGGCGGTCATCAATTTGATGGGCACCTCGGTTTTAGCCATCGGCAACGATTACGAGATTGCGATCGCCAACTACACCAACGACATGCCCGACGGAAGTAGTACTTCCCTCGCGTTCTGTCCGAACCTCGGGGATCCGGTAATCACGGTTATTGTCGTGGTAGACGGAATATCCCTGTCTGTGAATCAGGTCGGAGCGGATGTCCAGTCCTACGATCCTCCCATCGTGGATTACGTTCGCGGTGACGCCAATCAGACAGGAAGCACCGATCTCTCCGACGGAATCTGGATTCTTGCTGATCTCTTCCTGGGCGGCCCTCACAACGATTGCTTCGGGTCGAATAACGCGAATGGCGACGCATCCTACGATGCGGCCGATGCGATCTTCGTCCTGCAGTGGCAGTTCCTCGGTGGTCCAAATTTCCCGCTACCATGGCCTGACTGCGGAAACATCGGGGACGAGGATGACTGCGAGACTTCCAACTGCGCGTAGCTGAGGTTTGATGATTTTAAAGGAGACGGGGGGCGCGGCTCGCTGCCGCGCCCCCCGTTTTTCAATTCCAGGAGCCCCTCTCGAATCCCCCCCGGTTCCCCGAGACGTGGCGAGTGGTCGGCGAGCGGGAGTCACTAGCGAAGGGTGGGGTCCTGCTGCTCCGGATCGATGGCGAACTGCCTGCGCGCCTTGAGGACCGCCTTCTTTTCGACTTTTTTCGCCTTGAAAAGACTGGAGAGAGCAGCATGGACGATCGAGCCGGCGTCGATTTCGAAGAATCGTCTCAATTCTTCACGGGTGTCGCTCATGCCGAAGCCGTCGGTGCCGAGGGAGGTCCACGGCGCGCCGACCCAGCGATGGATCTGGTCGGGAATCGCTCTCATGAAGTCGGATACCGCGACGATGGGGGATCGATCGTTGCCAAGGATCTCCTGGACCTTGCATCCCTTCGGCTTCTTTTCCGGGTGCAGGATGTTCCATCGTTCGGTCGCCAGAGCATCCCGTCGGAGTTGCTGGTAACTGGTGACGGAGTAAACTTCCGATCTCACGCCATATTCCTCCTCGAGTATGCCAGCGGCTTTCGTTGCCTCGAAGAGTGAAGGTCCGCTGGCCAGCAGTCTCACCTTGGGGCCACCACGACCGGTGACTCTGTGAACCCGGTAGAGACCGTCGAGGATGCCGGACCTACAGTCTTCAGGCATCGCAGGCATTTCGAAATTCTCGTTGTAGAGAGTGATGTAGTAGAAGACGTCTTCCTGTTCGGTGACCATCCGCCTTATCCCCTCCTCGATGATCACTGCAAGTTCGTAGGCGTAGGCGGGATCGTAGGAGACGCAGCAGGGCACCGTGCTCGCCAGGAGGTGGCTGTGGCCATCCTGGTGCTGGAGCCCTTCGCCGTTGAGGGTCGTCCTTCCGGCCGTGGCTCCCAGGAGGAAGCCCCTTGCGCGCATGTCCCCGAGAGCCCAGATCTGGTCGCCGACCCTCTGGAAACCGAACATCGAGTAGAAGATGTAGAAGGGGAGCATCACCTCACCATGGGTTGCATAACTGCTTCCTGCAGCGATCACGCTCGCCAGGGCTCCGCATTCGGTGATCCCCTCCTCGAGGATCTGACCATCGACGCGTTCGCTGTAGGAAAAGAGCATCTGATGGTCGATCGGTTGATACTTCTGGCCGTGACTGGCGTAAATCCCGATCTGCTTGAAGAGGGGCTCCATACCGAAAGTGCGTGCCTCGTCGGCTATTATCGGGACGATCCTGGGACCGATTTCATCTGTTTTCAGGAGTTCGCGTAAGAGGCGGGCAAATGCCATCGTTGTCGAGGCAGGGACCGATGATCCCGTACCCTCGTGGAGTTTCGAGTAGGTCTCGCCGGAGGGGACGTCGGGAACATCGACCTGCACCCTTCTGCGTGGCAACGGTCCACCCAGTTCCTTGCGTTTTTCGAGGAGATAGCGAACCTCGGCAGAATCCTTCCCCGGATGATGGTAGGAGGTCTTCTTGACCTGCTTGTCGTCGAGGGGGATTTCGAGGATGTCACGCAGGCCGAGAAGGTCCTCGAAACTCATCTTCTTGATCTGATGGTTGACGTTGCGCGATTGAGCAGAGGGACCGAGGTTCCAGCCCTTCATCGTCTTGGCGAGAATGACCGTCGGCTGGCCATTGCCAGAGGAAGCGCGGGAGTAAGCTGCGTGGATCTTGTCCACGTCATGACCCCCGCGTCGCAACTTCTGGAGGGTCTCATCGCTGGTGGAAGCAAGGAGGGTTTCGATTTCCTCCTCACCGCCCGTCAATTCCTCGCGAATCCAGGAACCGCTCTCGGCACCGAAGCGCTGGAAGGTGCCGTCGACAATCTGTGTGAGCCTGCGGATGAGGTGGTGGTCGGTGTCCCCGGCAAGAATGGAATCCCAGTCGCTGCTCCAGATCACTTTGAGAACCCGCCAGCCTGCCCCGGCAAAGATCCCTTCAAGTTCCTGGATCACCTTGCCGTTGCCTCTCACCGGCCCGTCGAGGCGCTGCAGGTTGCAGTTGACGACGAAAATGAGGTTGTCGAGCTCTTCTCGCGAGGCGAGAGAGAGGGCGCCGATCGTTTCCGGTTCATCGCACTCGCCGTCGCCGAGGAAGGTCCACACCCTCTGGCGGGAAGTGTCCTTGATCCCCCTGTTGTGGAGGTAGCGGTTGAATCGCGCCTGGTAGATTGCGTTGATGGCGCCCAGACCCATCGAAACGGTCGGGAACTGCCAGAACTCCGGCATCAATCTCGGGTGGGGGTAGGAACTGAGGCCGCCGCCACTCTCTCCCTCGCGCCGGAAGTGATCGAGTTGTTTCTTGCTGAGGCGTCCCTCGAGGTGGGCACGGGCGTAGATCCCCGGTGAGGCGTGGCCCTGGAAGAAGATCTGGTCGCCGCCGCCGGGGTCGTCTGCGCCACGGAAGTGATGATTGAAGCCGACCTCGTAGAGAGTGGCGGCCGAGGCATAGGAGGAGATGTGCCCGCCCAGGCCTTCGAATGCGGTGTTGGCGCGGACCACCATGATGGCCGCGTTCCAGCGCAGGATGTGGCGTATCCGTCTCTCGATGGTGCGGTCCCCGGGGTACGGCGGCTCCTCTGTCGGTGCGATGGTGTTGATGTAGGGGGTCTGGACAATGGCGGGAAGACCGATCCGCCTGAGTTGACCGAGTTCGACGAGGCGCCGGACCAGGTAAGAGGCGCGCTCACCGCCCGATTCGCTGGCGAGGTCGTCGAGGGCCTCGAGCCATTCTCTCGTCTCCTGTGGGTCGTGGTCACCCGCCGGTTGCGGGAATGCCTCGGGCATCGTTTATTCTTCTGCCTTCATGAAACTGGGGGAGTCGATGGCCGGTGGTGGTCGGCGCGACCCTATCACCCCGCTCCTCGAGGCGTTTCGTCCTCTGGAAGATCCTCCGCCTCCTCGGGGAGCAGGACGGGGATCCCGTCGACGATTCGGTACGCCTTGCGCGATTGCCAGCAGACGAGGCGACCATCGTGAATTTCGAGGGGGCCGTGGCTGATGGGGCAGCGCAGGAGTGCCAGGAGATCGGCGGAGATGGGGCCCTTCTTGGAGGAACCTCCGGGGTCTGCCTGGGGCATGGTGGGCCTTTCACGGCGAATCGAGGGGATCCCTGTCGCCAGTTCACTTTTCAGCCACGGGTCTTGGCGTATGATGACCCGATTCTCGCCGCAGGCTCCTCGATCGGCAACTGGATTTGGCCCCCGGGGGGCCTGTACTCGCTGCTTTGGCTCTCAGCAGAAGACGGAAATTGCCGTCAGGGACTCCGCATGCCGTCAGGGACTCCGCATGCCGTCGGCGGGCCTGGATCGACCATTGCCGGCAGGGGGAGGGGTCAGGAGGTGGAAGGCTGAAACTCGATCTTGTCGAGGGACGATTTCTGCGTCGTTACAAACGATTTCTCGCCGACGTGGAACTCCCCTCCGGGGAGGTGGTCACCGCCCACTGTCCCAATACTGGCAGCATGAAAACGCTCTTGAGAGAGGGTGCCCGTGCCTGGTTGCGCCACGATTCAAATCCCAAAAGAAAACTCCCGTCGACCCTCACGCTCCTGGGGGTCCGGGGTCGGGGGAGAGCTCTCGTCGATACGGCTCTCCCCAACAGCATCGTCGCCGAAGCCATCGCTGCTGGCAGGGTGCCGGAACTTGCAGAGTACCGCCACCATCGCCGGGAGGTGAAGGTGGGTGAGAGGAGCAGGCTCGATCTTGCTCTTGGCGACGGTGAAGACCTCGATGAAGAGAGTGCCGCCTGCTTCGTCGAGATCAAGAATGTCACGATGCTCTCGGCATCCCATTCCAGGCGCGGGGATTTTCCCGATGCGGTGACTGCGCGGGGAAGAAAGCATCTCGAAGAACTGGCCCGCCTCGTCTCCATGGGGAGGAGGGCGGTCCAGTTCTTCCTCCTCGGGCGGACTGACTGTCATGAGGTCAGCGTCGACGGTGGCATCGACCCCGACTACCGCCGATCCCTCATCGAGGCAGCCGATGCAGGGGTCCAGCTCCTCGCTTACCGTCTAGAGGTCGGGAGAGGAACACTCAGACTCGGAAAGCGCTGCCCCGTTCTTCTCGATTGAGGCTTTGCTTTCACATGGTGTGCAGAGACCGTATCCTCCCGCCCTGCCGAGAGGAGGCAACAGTGCCCAGCATCGAGTTGCTCGAGGAACTCGCCCTTGCCGCCGGTCCCCCCGGCTCCGAAGGCGAGGTGAGGAACATCGTCAGGCGCGAGATCGGAAACTTCGGGACGGTTTCCCACGATGCTCTCGGGAGCATGATCGTCGAAGCGAACGGGGACGCTCCCGGGGGCAGAATCGTCCTCGATGCACACCTCGACGAGGTCGGTTTCATCGTCAGTGCGATCGATGAAGAGGGGCGAATCCTCTTCCTTCCCCTCGGAGGATGGTGGGGGCACGTGCTCCTCGCTCAGAGAGTCGAGGTGATGGCGACCGAAGGCGCCCGTCTCCACGGAGTCATCGGTTGCAAGCCTCCCCACTTTCTCACTCCCAGGGAACGCGAACGGGTGGTGAAACTCGAATCGATGTACATCGACATCGGCGCCTCCACACGAGCAGAGGTCGAAGATCTTGGGGTGGGGGTGGGAGACCCGATCGTGCCTCTTGGACTCTTCTCGCGGTTGGGGGAGAGCGATCGGTACTGCTGCAAGGCATTTGACGACCGGGTGGGAGTCGGACTTCTGATCGAGGTGTTCCGCGACCTCTTCACATCGGATGACCCGCCCGCTTCTCCGGTGATTGCGGTCCTCGCAGTCCAGGAGGAGATTGGATGCCGTGGTGCCGCCACCGCGAGTTACATCAGCCAACCGGACGTGGCGATCATTCTCGAAGGAATTCCTGCCGATGACATCCCGGGGACAAAACAGAGGCAGGGAGTGCTGGGGAAGGGCCCCCAGATCCGTTTCTCCGATCCGACCGCACTCTCCAACCGAAGCCTTGTGAAGCTGACCAAGGAGGTCGCAAGGAGGGAAGGGATTCCCTGTCAGATCGCAGTACGCAAGAGCGGCGGGACCGATGCCAAGAGCGTTCACATTCATGGTCGGGGAGTGCCGACGGTTGTCATCGGGATTCCTGCGAGGAACATCCACACCCACTCCAGCGTCATCCACTGGCCCGACTACCTCGAAGGCGTGCGCCTGGTGACGGCGTTGGTTCGAGAGTTGACACCTCAGAAGGTCGCAGGGCTGACGGAGTATTGAGTCGAGCGTTACCGGTAGTGGTCGTCGATGTCCACGATCCCAGCATCGCGACAGAGACAGAGGAGGTTCAACTTTCTCTGAACCTGCACCCCCTCCGATTCGTCAACGTTGCTGTTGAGTTCCCCGATGATGAACGCTGCGCCAAGATGGTCGCCGCAGAGGGCGCGCAGGATCGCTCCTGTTTCGAGGGCCTGGGCTCTCAGTTTTCCATTGAGGACGCTGAGATCGACGAGAGATTCTGCCTCCCCAATTAACCTTCGCGCCTCTCGAGTTCTATCGTCAGCGAGCAGGATCACCGCCAGGATCATGAAGGTCGCCCCGACCTCCGGGTGCGTGGGCAGGTAACACCTGCGCAGGGTGACCAGTGCCTGGCGAGCGAGTTCTTCCGCTTCAGCGATGACCCCCCGGCGCACAAGGCACCCGGCGAGGTCTCGCTGGAGAATCCCTGACCAGTGGTGATCCACTCCCAGATTCTCGATGGAGTTACTGATCGCACTGCGGAGAAGGTCTTCCGCCTTCTGGAGGCTCTTCCCATCCTCTCCCGAGAGTAAACACGCCATCGCCCGTGACTTCTGGATGCGAGAGAGCCGGGCAGTCTCGACGTCTGGAGCGGAGATGCACAACGCCTTGGCGCGCTCGAAGGTCCTGTTGGCCTCCCTGGAGTTTCCTCTGAGAGCCATCACCTGGCCGAGTTGATGGAAGACCTCGCACAGCTGGCCGTCCTTTCCTTCCTCCTCGTAGGCGCTCGTCAGATCGATCAGGATCTCGGAAGATCGCTGGAGATCCCCGCGAACCCGAAGAAGGCTTGCAAACTGCTCGAGGACCTGCCAGCGCATCTCTTGGCTTTCTGGATCATCGCCGAGCAGGGTTAGCGCTTCCTCGAGAACGGACTCTGCTTTCGAGAGGGATCTCAGTTCCTCGTGTGCACGGGCCAGTTTTCGTAGGGTTACGACGTGCTCGGGGAGGGGCCAGGAGGGATTGTTCTGGCGGAGAGAGAGTTCCTCCTCGAGAAGACTGATTGCTCGATTCGAGGCATCGACATCGAGGAGAATCTCCGAGAGGGAAGCGAGCAGGGTCGCTCGAGTCAGCGGTTGGTCCTCGAAACCCGACATCAACTCCTCGGCGCCGGCATCGAGCACTGTCCAGGCGCTGGTGCGCAGGAGGGAGGCTGAACCTCCGCCGTGGGACCGGAAGAGTCCGCCGAGATACTCGGCGACCCGCTCGGCGCGCGCCGCTTCCCGGCGCGCCCTGCGTGCTGCTTCGACAGCTTCCTGTTCCGCTTCGAGGTAGCCTCTGATCGCTCCGGAAAAGGATTCCATCGACGAGTGGCGGCGCTCGGGCTCGCGGTTCATCGCCTTGTTGCAGATTGCGACCAGTTCCTCGAGACCATCTCCAACCAGCGTCTGCAGATCGGCGGGGGGACCCTCACGCAAGGCCTCGAGGATGGAGGCAGGTGCACGGGCACGGTCCTTTTCCCTGAAGGGTGCTGCCCCGCTCAGGAGCTGGTAGAGGATGGCTCCCATCGCGTAGACGTCAGTGAGCGGCGAGATCGCGCTCTCGATGCCCTTTGCCTGTTCAGGTGCCATGTAGCTCGGAGTGCCGACGACTGCTCCCTCGAGCGTCAACGAATGGTCGGCGCTTCCGGAGGAGGTGGGCTGAGAGGGTGCTCGGTCCTGGACCGCTTCGGGGTCGTTTTCCTCTCCGAGGAGCTTGGCGAGGCCCCAGTCCATCAGGTAGACCTCACCAAAGGCCCCGACCATGACGTTGGCAGGTTTGATGTCCCGGTGAACGACGTCCTTTGAATGCGCGTACGACAGCGCTTCGCACACCCGCAAGAGGACATTCAGGGCGCGTGTCAGGTTCCAGCCGTCCTGGTTCTTCTGCACCAGACGTAGAATGGACCTGAGGTCCCGGCCCTCGACGAGACGCATCGTGAAGAAGAAGTGCCCATCGGCATCGCTGCCGAGTTCGTGCACCGGGACAATTCCGGGGTGGGCAAGTTGCGCGGTGACACGAGCCTCCCTGAGAAACCTGCGCAATCTCTCCGGCGGGACATCTCCGTCGGCGTGCCCCAGCACCACCTTCATCGCGAGTTCCCGGCTGAGAACGGTGTCCCAGGTGCGAAGGATGGCACCCATCCCGCCTCGAGCGAGTTCGTTCTTCAGATCGTAACGCCCCTCCAACTTGGGGAGGAGTGGCTCGGAGGGGGGAGGTCGAACGCTGGTGAGAGATTCACCCAGTTCGTCGGAGTAGCGGTCGACGAGTCTCCGAGCGAGGCCACGAGAATTCCTTTTTGCAGATCCCGGTGGGTTCTCGGAATAGTGGGCAAACTTCTCGCGCAGTTCATCGGCAATCTCGGGGTTCTTTTCGCATTCCGCCTCGACGGCGTCTGCGAGGCGACCTCGCAATCCGAGGAGCCGGGCGAAGACCAGTTCTACGGGAGAAAGGTCGCCCACGGGGTCGTCTTCCTGATCCAGAGGGGAGTTTCCCTGGGTTTCTATGGTGTTGCTCCTTCCGGCACGGTCTCCCCATCCTGCCGGGTTAGAGCGCCGACTGCCAGATGTCAACCGCCGAGAATAGCGAGCAACAGGGCTCCCAGGTCGAAACCAGGGAAAAATGGTGATTCTGACGTTACAATGACCGCGGTTGGGAGAGGTCGATGGTTTCTGAGGGAAAAAATAGCCCTGAAACTCCTGAAGCCCCTGAATCTCCTGAGGGGCGGGGTGAGCCCCCCGAGGAACGTACGGCTGAGGAGTGGCTGCAGAGATTCACTGCTGGCGACGATTCTGCCCTCGGCCACTTGGTCGAGAAGGAATTTCCGAAACTGCGCCGGAAGGTCGAGGCTCGCCTCGGTGCTGACCTTCGTCGACGTATCGACGCCAGCGACATCCTGCAGCAGGCCGCCATCGATCTGATGCAACTGCGCGATCGTTTCGAGAATCGCGGCCTGGGGGCTTTTCGAGGATTCCTCCAGAAGGTGACGGAACTCAATCTGAAGCGAGTCATCGAGCACGAACTCGCCCAGAAGCGGGATCCTCGCAAGGAAAAGCGCCGTTCGAAGAACACCGGCGGAAGCGTATCTCTCGATCCACTCGGCAACCTCGCTGCTTCCATCTCCTCCCCTTCAGCGCCACTGCATCGTGAGGAGGCCATCGAACTGCTCCATCGCTGTCTCAGAATGCTGCCAGAGGGTGATCGGGAATTACTCCGTTTGATTGATGAAGAGGGCTCCAGTTACGACGAAGTCGCCACCGTCCTGAAAATTACCATCGAGACCTGCCACCGTCGCCACAGCAGGGCGATCGCCCGCCTTCGCCAGATTGCCGAGGCCGCCCGGAGCGAGGGCTAGTTTTCACCATCGTTGTCGAGGCGTGGATTCGAACCTGGAAAGTGTTGTCTTTTCTTGACCCTCGGGGGGTGGAGCGTACGATTCCCGCTTGCTGGCGGGGCCGCGAAGTCGCGGACTCCCCGATCCCAGGTCTGGGAGCCCCAGGACCTCTGTTGCAGGGATGGATGCATGGAGCGTTTCGGATCCAATTCGGGATATGTAGACGATCTCTATCAGCAATTCCTTCAAGATCCCTCCAGTGTGAGCGCCGCCTGGCAGGAATTTTTCCGTCGAGACACAGAGGCTGGCCATCCTCCTCGAGATGCTGGCAGCGCTCGGCGGACCCAGACAGCAGTCCTCGAGCCACTGCCCGAACTCCCCGAACCGATCACTCCTGAGTTCGAGGCCGAGGAGGAGGAAGGGGACGCTTCGGTCGCCCCGATTCGAGGCGTTGCTGCTCGCATCGTCGAGAACATGGAAACCAGCCTCGGTGTGCCGACAGCAACCACGGTGAGGACCATCCCGGTCCGTCTTCTCGAAGAGAACCGTCGCCTCATCAATGAGCACCAGCAGGCGTGTGCGAGAGCCAAGGTTTCTTTCACGCACCTGATCGGCTATGCCCTCCGAACCGCGCTCGAGGAGCATCCCGCTCTGAACGACGGCTACCAGGAAGTTGATGGAAAGCCATTCAAGATCACTCGCACCGTCACGAATCTGGGACTGGCGATCGATGTCGAACGTCGCGGTGAGAGGTCCCTGGTTGTTCCCAATATCAAAGACGTGGCCAGTTTCAGTTTTTCCGGTTTCCTTTCCGCCTTCGACGACCTTGTGGCACGGGCACGTTCCGGCAAGACGACGGTCGAGGATTTTGCAGATACAACAATCACCCTGACGAACCCGGGTGTACTCGGCACCTCGATGTCTGTACCGAGGCTGATGGCGGGGCAAGGTGCAATCGTCGGGACCGGTGCGATCGCCTATCCACCCCAGTGTGCCGGAATGTCACCGGACGCCATCGCAAAACTGGGTTTCTCCAAGGTGATGACCCTGACGAGCACCTACGATCACCGCGTGATCCAGGGTGCGCAGTCGGGTGTGTTCCTGGCCACAGTCGAGGACCTCTTGCTCGGGAAATCCGGGTTCTACTCGGAGATTTTCGAGGATCTTGGAGTGCCTCACGAACCGTTCATCTGGGCCCAGGAGGAAGGGGGTGACCTTTCCAGCGAGGGTGAGGGGGGTTCAAACACCTTCAAGCAGGCCCAGGTCCTCCAGCTGATCGAGGGGTTTCGCACTCGCGGACACCTGATGGCCCATCTCGATCCGCTGGGGACGGGGGGAGAACCCCACCCCGAGCTCGAGTTGAGGAACTTCGGCCTGAGCGTCTGGGATCTCGAACGGAGTTTCCTTGCCGGAGGAGTTGCGGGGAGCCGCCAGCGAATCAAGTTGCGAACTCTCCTCGATATTCTCCGCCAGACATACTGCCAGTACATCGGGGTGGAGTTCATGCACATCTCCAGCATCGAGGAGAGAATCTGGCTCCAGGAACGGATGGAAGCCACCCGCAACGAGGCGCCCATCAGCATCGAGGAAAAACTTCACATCCTCCACAAGCTCAACGAAGCGGAAGCGTTCGAGCGGTTCCTCCACAGCAGTTACGTCGGCCAGAAACGATTCTCCCTGGAGGGTTGCGAATGCCTCATTCCTGCCCTCGATGGATTAATTTCTGCGGCCTCTTCCCACGGAGTGAAAGAGGTTGTCATCGGAATGGCCCATCGCGGCCGTCTCAATGTTCTGGTCAGCATCCTCGGGAAGTCCCTGGAGCAGGTTTTCCATGAGTTCGAGGATGTCGACCCGGAATCGACGGAGGGTTCGGGAGACGTCAAGTACCACCTCGGGTCCGAGGGAGTGCATCGTTTCTCGAAAGGGGAAGAAGTTCGCCTGATTCTCGCCTGCAACCCGAGCCACCTGGAAGCCGTGAATCCCGTTGTCGAGGGAATGGTGAGAGCCCGCCAGGATCGTGACGGCGAGAACCACAAGGAGGAGATTCTCCCCCTCCTGATTCATGGCGATGCAGCTCTCGCTGGGCAGGGAGTGGTATTCGAAACCCTCAACATGTCGAAGCTGGAGGGCTATTCCACCGGCGGAACCGTCCACATGGTGATCAACAACCAGATCGGTTTCACGACGATGCCCCGGGATGCGAGATCCTCCCGTTACTGCACCGATGTGGCCAAGTCGATCGAGGCACCGGTTTTTCACGTCAACGCAGATCATCCCCAGAGCGCAGTCAGGATGGTCCGCCTGGCCCTCGAGTACCGCCAACGCTTTGGCAAGGATGTTTTCATCGATCTTGTCTGTTACAGGAGGTGGGGACACAACGAGGGCGACGAACCTGCCTTCACTCAGCCGCTCGTGTACGAACGAATCAAGCATCACCGATCGGTGAGGAAACTGGCGACCGAGCGACTGATCGCTCGCGGCGAGATCGACATGGAAACCGCGGAAAAGATGCTTGAAGAGTTCCAGGAACTTCTCGCAGAAGCATTCGAGAAAGCCAAAACCGATGCTGCAGATCGCCTCGAGGCCAATCCACGTCCGGATCACGAGGAGAGGGAGGGTACCGCCGGTCCCACGGTTGAAACTGCTGTGGATGCCAGCCGTATCGACAATCTCCTCTCGCAGGTGGTCGCGGTGCCCGATAGCTTCAATCTCCACCCGAAACTGGCGAGGCAATTCGAGAAGAGACTCGAGAGCGCTCGCGACGGACGTGTTGACTGGGGTCTCGGAGAACTTCTCGCCTTCGGGTCGCTGCTCGAAGAGGGGGTATCGGTCAGGCTGAGTGGTGAGGACAGCGCTCGCGGAACCTTCAGTCATCGCCATGCTGTGGTGGTCGACAGCGTCGATGGGAATCGCCACTCGCCCCTCGAGACCGTCGCTGGCCATGGCGCCAGCTTCAACGTCCACGACAGTCTCCTCTCGGAATTCGCCGTCCTCGGATTCGAGTACGGATATTCCGTCGCCAGACCCGAGGATTTGACGGTGTGGGAGGCTCAGTTCGGCGATTTCTCCAATGGTGCGCAGATCGTGATCGACCAGTTCATATCGAGTGCGGAGGAGAAGTGGGGGCAGGTCTCGCCCCTGGTGATGCTGCTCCCCCACGGATTCGAGGGCCAGGGCCCGGAGCACTCCAGTGCACGCCTCGAGAGATTTCTGCAGCTCTGCGCAGAGGGAAACATAGTTGTTGCACAGCCGAGCACTCCTGCCCAGTGTTTCCATCTGCTTCGCAGGCAAGTGGTATCTAATATGCGAAAACCCCTCGTCGTATTGAGCCCGAAAAGCCTCCTCCGTCTTCCTGGCGCCACTTCGACTCTCGATCAATTCACCAGTGGTGGATTCAAGGAGGTGATCGCCGATGGTTTGGGGGCAAAAACCCGCCGTCTCCTCATCTCGAGCGGCAGGGTTCATTACGACCTTGCCGAGGAGCGTGACAGAGGCGGCCACGAAGGAGTTGGTCTGTTGCGTTTCGAGCAGTTCTATCCCTTCCCCCACGCCGAACTGGCCAGATCCCTTTCCTCTCTCGGGGAGGATTGTGAGATCTTCTGGGTCCAGGATGAGCCCAAGAACATGGGAGCCTGGTCCTTCCTGCGCAACCGTTTCTCCCCGACGCTGGGTGGGGGTCGGAGGGTGACCTTCGTCGGGCGTCCGTGGAGCGCCAGCCCCGCCAGCGGTTCGAAGGGGGTTCACGAGGCGGAGCGCCGCAAACTGATCGGTGAAGCATTCGATGGCCTGTAGCCGCCAGTCTCCTTGAGGAGGTCAGAAGTGTACCTGACAACAACTGCCCAGGTTGCCCGGCTGATGGATGCCGCTCGGACCGACCGTCGTCTGGGGATCGACCTTGAGTTCATCCGCGAGCGAACCTACACCCCACAGCTTGCCCTCGTTCAGGTTGCGGTGGGGGAGCAACTGCATCTCATCGATCCTCTAGGCGAAGTCGACCTCGCTCCCATCCTTGCTCTCGTCGGCGATGAATCGGTCTGCAAGGTCGTTCACGCGGGAAGCCAGGACCTCGAGATTCTCGAGGGTCTGGCTGGGGAAACCCCGAGATGTATTTTCGACACACAGATCGCGGCTGCCTTTCTCGGGTACGGGCAGCAGATTTCCTACTCGGGATTGGTGGAATCCGGGCTGGGAACCTCGTTGCTCAAGGGCGAAAGTTACACCGATTGGCTCGCCCGGCCCCTGAGCGATGCTCAGGAGCGCTATGCGATTGATGATGTCAGGTACCTTCTTCCCCTTCACGACCTCCTGACCCGGGAATTGGAAAAGAACGAGCGGTTGAGCTGGGTTGAGGAGGAATTTCTGCGTTATGAAGATCGGAAACTGTACCACCCGCCACCAGAACTCCTCTTTCGCAAGGTCAAGAGGTTCGGAACCCTCGATCCGTTGGGTCTCACCGTGCTCGTCGAACTGGCGAAATGGCGTGAGGATGAGGCGAAGCAGAGGAACCGACCTCGACGGTCGGTGATCACAGACGATGTGCTGGTCGAGATTGCGCGCAAGAGGCCTTCAGCCATCGACGACCTCCAGCGAATGCGTGGATTCCATTCGAGAGACATCAAACGTTACGGATTGGCGCTTCTCGATCAAGTGAAGGTTGGCCTGGCAGTCCCTGTCGATGAACGCCCGCGACTTGTGAGGCGCCCCAAGATGACTCCCGAGGCAGAGGCGACCACGGAACTGCTGACAGCGACGATGAGAGCCATCAGTCGGGGAGAGAGGCTCGCTGCTCCACTTGTCTGCAAGGCCGATGAGATCGAGGAACTGGTGCGTTCCTATAACAAGGGGGAGGTGGATCCCGGGGAGCATCGCGTTCTCAGTGGCTGGCGAGGAGAAGTGGTCGGCGAGAAGTTACTGGATTTTCTCTCGGGCAAGGTCTGTCTTCTCAACGATCCCGTCGCCGGGCGTCCCGTCTTCCGTCCGGTAGACAGGGGATAGGACCCTCTTCGGTCAGACCTGGATCACGTCCATGAAACTGGAGACGCTGAAAATCGCCTTTCCGGTGCCTGCAGGTCCGTATCCCGGAGGCACAGGTAGTCGATGGCGGGCGTGGCAGTCGCGCCATGCACGCAGGAGTCGTGCGTGATATTCAAGCGGTGCCGGAGGCTGTTCGAGACCCTCATCTCTCCTGCCCTTGACGAGGGGAGAGAGCGGTTCCGGGCACCAGACAGTAAATCGTGGGCAGACACCCTGAGACATGAACCAGTCGAGACCTTCTGCCGTCGAGGCGACCGCTTCTTGGGGGTCGGTGAAGCCGTGGGGCGCAGACATCTCGATTCCAGCTACGAAATTCGGGATCACGTTTTCGTGACCGAAGATTTTGGTGCCTGCGATGATTCGACGATGCCATTCCTCGCGCCCGACATAGTCCTGTTTTCCCGGGCAGATCTTCTCGAACAGGCGCGCGTCCCAGATCTCGTAGTTGGGGTGATAGATCTGCACCCCACAGTCCTTGAAAATTTTCTGTTCATCCTCCGGTAGAGCCTGGGCGACCACCTTGCCGATCCAGCGACCGGGGAAGCGTTCCTCGATCGCCCGCGCGTATGAGCCGTAGAACTCTGCTTCCAGCATTCCCCGCAGTTTCCGGGTCACACTGCCTCCGGTAAGGGTGTACGCCCTGGAGATCTCATCGGTCTCGTCGATGATGGCGAGGGCCTCGAGTACTTCCTCGATCGGTTTGACAGTCTGGTAGGGTCGGCCTGCTGCGATCTGCTGCCGGTAATTCTCGTTGATATCACAGAAGAGGCATTCTTCCTTGAACCCGAAGTACTGACACTTGCGGTAGACGGTCAGATAGATCAGATACCCCCACTCGATCGTCGGTGCGACCTCATTGAGAGGCTGGCCGGTGGAGAGTTTCCTCTTGTAGTACTCGGGAACGGGTAGGAGTTCGACCTCGGCGAGGGATGTCGTTCCCGCAGTCAGCGTCAGGGTTCCCTCCTCGAGGGAGATTCGGTAGGGGGAGTAGGGATTGACCCGCACCGAGACGGTGGTCGGGCGATAGCCGAACTCGCCGCCATGGAATCGAATTTCTTCCGGTGCGCGGAGATTCTCCTCCTGCTCCATCTGTTCGATGGGGATCATGTCGAAACTGAAGATGAAATAGGACTTGCTCTTGAAACTGGCGCAGAAGCGCAGAGCGTCGAGGTCGAAGGAGATACCAATTCGAAGGAGGTCTTCCTTCAGTAATGCTTCCCGGGGAAGGTCATCGAAGACGTCCGAGAGCCGCTCCAGTTCCTTCAGGAGTTCACCGGCATCGCCTCGGGTAGCATCCGAAACAGCGGATTGAGCCATCCATTCCTCCGTGGCTGGGATCTTCGCAGGTCCATTGAACAGTACAAGGGGCGAAAGGCGGTTCTCAGAACTTCATCGAATAACCCAGCCCTACCGACAACTCCAGGTCACCCTTCTCGATGTCCGGTGGGGGTTCGGTGTCGTATCGATAGTTCAGCTGCAGCGTGGCAGAGACGTTTCCCAGCAGGTGGTACCGGATACCGTTGCGCGTCTCCAGGAGGACGTCGTCGGGGTTATCGAACCCGAGGAAAGCGGTGTGCTCGTGATGGATGTCGAGATTGCCATCGAATAACTGCCAGTCGACACTGCCAGCGATCCTCAAGGTGGCGGTCGATTGGTCCACGGCGAGGATGAAGTCCTCGCTGAGGTAGGAGACCCCCGCTTCCTGGGACCAGCTGAGGTCCTTCTCTTCGATGATCTGAATGCCTCCACCGCTGCCGACAGTGGTCCGCAGGCGAAGGTCTGCGAAGGAGTCCCCTCTCAAGGTGATGCCGCTGTAGAGGTATACATCTTTGGCAGTGAACCAGTCGTACTTCAGTGAACCTCCGGTGTTGCGCTTGGAGAGGGCCATCTCCTCCTCGCCGTAGATCCAGTCTCCGCTGGCGGTGACGCGGTGCTCCTCGAATCGGTAGCGATAATCGAGGTTGAAGGTGATGGAGGTGGTGTTGCTGTTGCCGCTCGTGTTTGCACCGGCGAGGGCGATATTGGCTTGCTGTTCGGGGCGAGGATCGGGAGCGTTCAGAGATTTGACGAGGATCTTCTCGATAATTTCTTCCCCGCGCTCCGTTTCGATGACCCAGATGATATTGCCAGGCTCGGTGTGCAATCGTCCGACAAATCTCTGACCGCCGGTCGTGTCCAGGATCTGATCGTTCCTCGCAGTCAACCGGTGGACTTTCTCGAGATCGATGGAAATCTTCTCGAGAATGGGTGTTTTCATCTCGAGCTTGCCATCGATGAGCGTGACCGAGGTGCCCTGGAGCACCGTTCCATCGATCAGTTCGACGGTGATATCGAGAGCAGGAGGGGTGGTCGGTTCATCGGCGAGAAGTCCCGCACCTGACGACGCCAGGAGCAGGGCGACGAGGGCCCAGAGGGCCGTTCCAACTTCTTTTTGCATTGTCGGCAAGGCTCGGTTCCCCTTCTCCCTCAAGCTGAGGGGAGACATTACCACCCGGCTTCCTCCCCTCCAAGCGCCCCGCTGCCGTTGATGACCACTACCGGGGCTCCTAGACTCCCCTCATCGAAGGCGAGGGGAGTTGCAGCGATGTCCGGGAGAAACGGGAGCCGTGGCCGGAGCGGGGCGATCGCATTCATCGAGGCGATGCTCCTCATCACGGTGGTTTTTTTCCTGAGGGCTCTGCCATTTCCCGCCGCTCTCGCCGCTGGCCGTGGCCTCGGTCGACTCGGGTGGTGGATCGGGGGTCGACGCAAGAAGATCGCCCTGCACAACCTCCGATGCGCTTTCGGCCACCGTCTCGATGAGAGGGAGATCTCGAAGCTGGCGAGGGAGAGTTATCGACGTCTCGGGATGACCGCGGTCGAGGGGCTCGTCCTGCCGCGCTGGCTCGATGATCCTCGATTCATCGCCGGGCTCGAACTGGAAGGCCCGATAGAGGAACTGGAACGACGGCACAAGGCTGGAGAGCCCTTCCTTCTCGTCTCGGGACATCTCGGGGCGTGGGAACTGCTGCTCCCCCTGCTGGTGAAGCGCGGCTGGAATCTCGCCCTGATTTCCCGTCCCTTGAAGAACCGCTGGATTCACCGCTGGCTGCGCCGTCATCGCACCACGATGGTGCCAACGATCATCGATCCAGCGGGGGCTCTCCCGGAGATGGGCAAGGCGCTCAGGTCGGGCTGCTGTGTCGCCCTCATGGTCGACCAGAACGACCGCCGAGGTCTCTTCGTCGATTTCCTCGGAAGGCCGGCAGCGAGTACTCAGGCGGTCGGGGTGCTGACCCGTCGATACCGAACCGAGGTGGTGTATCTCCAGGCTCGGCGTCTCGTTCCGGGGCTTTGCTACCGTATCCGATTCGAAATTGGCCGTGATCTCGACCCCGATTCCGATGGCATCCGGGAGCACGTTGCCGAGGTGACTCGCAGGTGCTCCAACAGGATCGAGGCGATGGTGAGAGAGTCTCCTGCAGACTGGTTGTGGGTGCACCAGCGCTGGAAGACCCGTCCCGATGGGAGCCGCGAAATCATTGCCCCAAAGTGAGCCGTGTTGCGGTGCATCGATGTGTTGACCCGGTTACCATGCCCCGATCCTCGCTGTCTGGCGAGGGCGAGGGACGTGGGCAAGCAGCGGTGATC
>JYMV01007450.1_pt1 | contig 18804 bp, 19 predicted proteins | sample 338911 | NCBI WGS metagenome assembly JYMV01 (sample SAMN03354496, study PRJNA234377) | hydrothermal vent metagenome | biome: Deep sea; feature: Hydrothermal plumes at the Eastern Lau Spreading Center, Western Pacific Ocean; material: Seawater | place: Tonga | collected 2009 | depth 2000 m m
ACGTTCCCATCTCTTTGCACGGCGGTGTTCAGGGTGACAAGTTCTACGCGCGAATTGCGTCCTATCAGTTTCACCACAACGAACAGGAAAAAATTGTAGGCAAGGGATCGGACTTTGATTGGCAACGTATAAAACGCGGCTTCAAGCAAATATTCAAAGAGTATCCCGACGCGGTCGAAGCGCGTATCGCATTCATGCGCCTAGCTCTAACCGGCGACCACGATGACGACGCTAGAGATGTGTGGTAGAAAAACTCTTACACACTCGCGACAGCGCTTTCCACTTGATGAAATTGCAATCGCCCCGAGGCATAGCAAGAGACACTTGAGTAAATCGGCCATGCCAACCAAGAATAACAAAACAACGAAAACGAAATCCGACTTGCCTATTGTGCTGGAAACCATTCGGGACAACAAAGGAATCCCGGCCCTGGCCTCCGCCATGCAAAGAGATGGGAACGTAATCGAGCTAGCTTCAACCGGTGTACGAAAACTCGGCAAGGATGTGTTGGTAACCAATGACGACCTCTGGCACACAGGTTCCTGCACGAAGGCTATGACGGCAACGCTAGCCGGCATCCTTATCGACGGGGGCAATATAAATTGGACGACAACTATTGGTGAGGTTTTTCCAGATTGGAAAGGCAAGATAAATGACAAATGGAAGGCGGCAACTCTGGAACAGCTACTATGCCACCATGCAGGAGCGCCACACCAGGTCCTCACTTGGATCTGGGAAAAAGCGCAAAAGGATCACCAGAAGGATGCACAAAAACAGCGACAGAGTTTTGTTCATAACGTGCTTCAAAATCCAACTGCGCACTCCGCAGGAACAGCGTTTTGCTATTCGAACGCAGGTTACTCCATCGCAGGACACATGCTTGAGACTGTCATGAAATGCGACTGGGAAACGTTGATTAGCGAAAATGTCTTTCAGCCGCTTGGTATGGATTCAGCAGGTTTTGGCGCGCCGGGAAAGGCTGGAAAAATCATGCAGCCATATGGACATGAATTGAAGAAAGGTGTGTTCAAACCAATAATGCCAGGACCTAAAGCTGACAATCCAAGCTTATTAGCACCAGGCGCAACAGTTCATTGCTCACTAGGTGACTTATTGAAATTTGCAGCTAGCCATGCGGGCACTAATGCGTTGGTTAGTGAGGAAGTATTACATCGTCTGCACAGAAGATACGCCGCAAGTGAGTATGGTGCAGGGTGGTATGTAGTGGAGAGATACTGGGGAAGGGGCTATGTGCTTTCTCACACGGGTTCAAACTCTTATTGGTTTGCTTCGATGTGGGTAGCCCCTTATCGAAAGACAGCATTTGTTGCGGTCGCCAATGCGGGTGGCGAATCTGCTTCTAGCGCATGCAATCAAGCAATTGATCACCTAATTGTTAGGCATTTCGGACAAAGGTAAGCCAGAACGCCAACGAGGAGCCAGGAGAAAAATACCTCATGGAATTATTAGGAACGTGCTCTGAACTCTTAGTCGCTTTTTTGGATCACCATAAGATTGCCGCGCTGCATAACGAAGGCATCGTCACACGAGCTGATCATCCATTTCCTAGATTTGTTCTGCAAGTGTACAAAAGTGGGGAGAAAACCGTCTCATTAGAAGCAATGTGCCGGCTTAGCACAGGGCAGCTAATTGTAGAGCGATTGGCTGGAGTCGGCGAAACTGAAGAAGACGCCATTATGGACGCGCAAACAAACTTTTCCAATTGTGTCTTTCACGTTTGGTTGTCAGCCCTGCTGGGGAAATCCAATGAATTCGCGAAAGAATATGTCTGGAAAATAAATGGAACCGACAGAAATGTAACTGTTGGCTTTCCAAATGAAAGAGGGGATCTCGACCTTTCTGACGATCTGAGATGGCAGGAAGCATGGCATAAGGCGGTTCAAGAATTGCCACTTTCACAAGAAACACATTGGGCAAGCTTGGCTTACGTCCAGAGAGCTCAAAAGGTACTCGCATGTGAAGCCTTACTGGACAACGAAAATTGCGAGCAGGTGAAAGAAAAGGTGCTGTCCTACAACTGGCCGGTCATCGACAAGTTCTACTCGGTGCGACAGTTTATGATCATTCAAGAGCCAGTCAGCAAATAGTGACTTCTTTCACAGGAGCAGCAGGTGTCAACTGTCACATCACTGTACATTTTCACGACAGCTCAAATCAAAGAGCTGCGACAGCTGGCTGCACAAATCCCTAAGCCGAAAAAGCCTCCCAAAGGCTCATACAAAGTCCCTGTAACCACGCGGCCTAAAGACTATGATGCAGGGATAGCACCGTATCAACCGTTTTGGGATTATATTCTCGACAAGGGAGACTACAAGTCTCGCGAATTTCACTGGCACGGCATCATAATGGAACGAGCATTGATCTATTTGAGAGAAAAGGGGATAGATCTCACCAAAACACCATTCATTGAAGGCGATGAAAAGCTCGCATACCTCTATTTCGACAAGAAATTCAAAGACAAATATCTTAAGAGGCTTGATCCGAAACTCCTGGATCAAGACGATTTAATCAAATGGCTCGATGAATACCACTGGGGAACTGCAGCTGAAGGAATTATTGATTCAGTTCAACACTTGCAATACTGCTTCCAATTCATAGACGAAGATCATGTTCTGCTGCTCCATACAGATTACATGGACGACGTGATCAACTCAGTGCCTATGAACGAAATGACACAAGGCATGATCAAGCAAAAAAGCATTCAGTATCTCTGTGATGCCTGTGGAAAGAGGCTAACGAAAAACTGGGAAGCAGTTAAACGAATCTCCGACGTCCCTACGGATAAGAAACACAGGTGTGGCGACAGCTACCACATTTCCACCTTTCTAGTTAACGGAAGGGAAGTTGAAGAAACTTTTGATTCGACATTTCTCATGAAAAAGACCTGCAAAGCACATGCAACAGGTTGTTACCGCACACCAATGTAGTTCATCATGCCTAGCAATGACAGTGAAGAGAGTGTTTACTCCATAAAGAATGGTCCAATTTCTCTCATGCGGGGCGACAGCCCCAACAATTTTGGGCAAGCTGGTATCGAGATTGAATTTAGTGACAAGGCTGTGCTCAGAGCATGGTATTGGCGTTTTATTTGTGACGGCAAAGCCGCACTAAGTAGTTTCGACCATCAACAGAAGTACGGGCTACCTAGCCCAATTGATGCAATCGAACAACTGCAAGGCGCGCTAAATAATAGTTTCCTTGAATCAATTCAGCTTGATCCGGAAACAGGAGATCTTTCGCTCTTATTTAAGGAGAACAGAAAATTGCAGGTGTTCAATTTCAGCGGCTATGAGGTATGGAGTATTCATTTTCCAGATGGAGCGCAAGAGTTCTCCAATTGCGTTCTTCAGCGTTAATAATGGCGATGAGGCGGTAAAATTGCTTCGACACACATATCAGGAAATCTCGATGCCAAAGATAGTTGTTTATTCCGGACCTCACTGCCATTTCTGCGATAAAGCAAAGGCTTTGCTAAAGCGCAAAAATGCCGAGTTCGAAGAGTTCAACGTCACAGAAGACGTGGACAAATTAGACGAGATGATCAAACGGTCAAATGGGCGAATGACCATCCCACAAATCTTCATCGACGATAGACACATTGGGGGCTGCGATGATCTTTACGCATTAGAAAGCCAAGGAAAGCTCGACGAGCTTTTGACGTGACGGCAGGCAAACGTGCTCTATTCTACCTCTGCTTGAGCATCGCGAAGGCGGCGCCTGCCCTCTTCAAGCTCTTTACTCTTTAGTGCCATACGCGCAGGATCTCCAAGATAGAAATCCAAAATATCATCTATCGCTTCTTGCGCTGTTAGCCAAACATTCGTGAAATCGCCGGGTCCAGGACCAGGAATATGTTCTTGTGAATATACGCAAAAACCTTCCGTCTTTGACACAAGCAACAGATCCGGTGCATCAGTCTTTATGTTATCGCAATAAGAAGTGAAGCCAGAAATGGAGTTGCCTTGTGTCTCTACAGGCTTTGCAACACGAACGCCAAACTCCAAAGAGTGCCCTTCGGGATACGGGTCAGAGACCCAGAGCCCGGCATGTCTCAGTCGTTGCAAATGAGTTTCTTCAATTTTGGAGAATTTCATACTTATACCCGGCTAGCTCTGAACTATTTTGCCACAGTCCGAAGTACAATCTTCCCCGTGCAAATGCGTTTTCTGCACGGTGGAAGTCGGTCGAAGTCAATCACCCGGGAAGAACTTCAAAAGCCGTTGAACTTATCGCCAGGTTGCCGCCCCCTCTTACTAAGGTGTACTAGTGCTAGTGATATAGCGAAAAAACTCTAACAGGCACCTGACTCGCTTCGAGCCTGATGTCCATTCTGCAATAAGGCAAAGGCGTTGCTCATAGCCAACAAATCTGTTCTGTACGCTTGCTGCCGGGTATGAACACAATTGGAAATGAGGCTTGATGGCTAAACAAAATGGATATACAACTAAATCCAGAATTTGTTTTCCTGATGTTGTTCCTGGCAGCATTTGCGATGATGCTTAGAAGTGCTTTCATCTTGGGGAATGTGGAGTCGCCCCAACCGTCTGCGGAAACGACTATTATTTACCCGTATGAATTTCTTCTCGAAGCTGTCATCGCAAGCGATGTACAGCAAATTCGAACTCTTGCGGAAAGTGGATTTGATATTAACATCCGATGTGCCGATGGAGCTTCGGCTCTCTTCAATGCTGTATTGATTGCCAATGTTGAAGTTGTTCGTACTTTGCTTGAACTTGGTGCCGATCCGAATTTCCAGGCTGTTGAGCCTGCGCTCACGTTGAGAGCCGAAACACCTTTGGAGCTAGCATTACAATCCAGACACTTGGTTAACTGGCAAAAGTACAATCCGGTAGTATTGTTATTGATTGAATATGGCGCGAGTGGTTATGCGATTACGCCTGAAAAGGAAGCCTTATTGCATGAAAGAGCTTTAGATTGGCAGCAACACGGAAAACGATGGGTCTGATAGCTAGATCTATTCATTGCCTCCGTGAACAAATTGTACGCAGGCTACTCATTTCTCGTACTAAACCGTCCAACAAAAACTAGCAAGAAAGCGTGAGATAAAGTATGTGTCCTAATTCTTCAATGACAGATGAAGAGTGGCTATTCACTTCAGCTGCGATCGCAACACTACTAGCATGATGAGAGAACAAACTGACCAAAGAATAGTCCGCGCCCAGTTTGTCAAAACTAATCGACCGTGAACAGACTCCGAAAAACCTGCCGCGCACATATTGTTGAAACAAGGAACTGAGGCAAAGCCGGTGAGCAGCCAGATGACGATCACCAGGGCAAAGTTGAGCCAGAGCATCGCAGAGTAGGATGATTTGTTGTCGAATGCAACCAAGCCGGAAAGCAAAAGTTGAATCACCATCGGAACGATCACAACCAAGCCAGTCAAATTGCAATGAGCTTTGATATACACGAGAAATTTGTCACTGCCAACGCTCGCAAACAGCGGGTAGTGAACAATTTGCACAAACCAAATCAGCCCGGTCATAAACCAGGTCACAGCTGCAAGTAGTAGGAAGAGTAAGCCCATTCGAATGATGAGGAGGTGCCTTTACTAGGTGATTGCAAAATTTCAAGACAAACACACTCCTACCCTAACCCACCTTCGTGAACAGCCGGTGACCAAAACTCTACCGCTTGTGCAGAGTTGCAGATAGGTTGTTCAGATCCCATCGCACAATCCTGTTGTTGAGGCCAAATCAGCCGTCACTGAACTCGAAAACAGGCTTGCCCAAGGGTAAACTGGTGAACTCACAAACTTTCTTCTTCAAAAGTTTCCCTGACCATCAGTTCCAGATTCTTCACCTCTTCATCTGTAAGCAACTTGAACTCGTTTTCTCTTCTGCGCTTAGGCAGTTTCCAATCATTCTGACGCATAAACATTATGAAGTCCTCTGCCAGGCGGTTTGAAAGCGAGACAGTATCCATAATCTTTCTCATTGCTTCATCATGAAGCTTGAGGTATCGCAACTCGTCCGGAACATCGTGATTGATGGTTTCTTCAACGCACTTGTAGAGAAATTCTACTTCTTCAGTACAATCAAAATAGCGGTAAAAATCAGCAGTTTCGTTCATAACCCGCAGATTTCCCTTCTCAGCTGGTTCCCACTCAATGAAGTTCATCAATGGGGAAGAGTGTGCTCTCAATACATCTCTGTATTCATCAATCCATTTGAGCATCACGGAAGAAACAGGAAAAACGAGTCCTTGTGGATTGAATTTTCTTGAGGACAAAATGTGATGAATCAGGCAGCGCTGGAGTCGTCCATTTCCATCTTGGAATGGATGGATGTACACAAAGCCAAATGATATTGCAGCTGCATGAATCACCGGATCTACTTCAGCTTTGCTCATCATCAGATTTGTCGTCACCAGTCCTTCGACCAAGCTTTCTAGATCTTCTGGTTTTGCTCCAATGAATTCAGGCAGCGGTTCGTTATCGATGGTTCTCTCGCCTAAAAATACATAGTCCTTTCTGAGTCCGTGCTCAATAAATCGGAAGTCTCCAATCAAAATTTCGTGAAGACGAATAAGCTCAGCTTGATTGAGAAAATTCTTTCCTACTTGCTGAATAGCCTTTAGCCAACGCTCTCTGTTATTTGCGGGCAACCGCTCATTTTCAATGGCGAAACTGGCTTTGGTATCGGCCAACAAAAGAAAGCTTGCTGCTCTTACAACAAGAGAAGGCGATACTCTATTTAGAAGGCTTTGAGCTCGCTCTGATAGACCTTTCTGGATATAGGAAGTGATAAGTTCTGTCCTCCGAACAAAAGGACAAAAATCGGCTGTTCCTAAAAGGTTGTAGTTGACCTTGTGCCTGGGCGAAATCCATCCCGGTGTACAGATGTACTTTTCTCTATCGAGTAAGTCGACGGCTTTTATTTTTCCAGCATCTTGAATCTTCAATGTTTGTCCGCTAAACATTTCATACAAGAACCAAATGCGCCTTACTAGTGGACCAGTTGGTGAGTTTTTGATGTAGCCGAGGATCTCCTTTTCAGGAAGAGAAAGCAAAACGTGCTTGAACACATAGGCATCAAAATCCTCATGTTTCAATGCGAAGATCAAATGTGCTTCAACTGTGGCGTCTACTGCGTATTTCGAATCAAAAATCTGCCAGTCTTCAGTTTGCTTTTTTCCACCACTAATTCGCTGGGAAGACACACATGAAGGCCGTCGAACATGAGTTTTTAAATCGAAAAACTGTACAAGGGCGGAAGTGCCGACCAAAGATGTCCCCGCAGGCAACATCTTGCTTTGAAAAAAATTTGTTTTCGGCTGTGCTAATTTCATCGTGGAAAAACATTCACCAGTCATGGAAATTCATTCGTATTATAGCAGGATCGTGGAATTTCCTTCACCAAGATCGTGGAAAATCATTCACCAATCGTGGAAATTTAATCACCAGCAAGAAAATATATGGAAAATACTTCACGCAAATTGATTTTTGCAAAATTAGGCACTAAACTCGCGACTCGGGCAAAGCCAACAGCGCGAGCGGGTCACGAGCGACAACCCCAAAGCTCATTAAATGTTAGCCGTTTGACTACAAGCTTCAGCAATTAACCAAATTCACGCTTCGGCGTGGAAGATCCATAAATGGAGCCCCATTCTCTCGGCGGCCTTCATTAAATGACCTCATCAGTATCCCAACCCACCTCCGGCATCGTCGTAACTGACGTCGTCAAAACATACAAAGCCGGTAAGGTGAAAGCGCTCAACGCGATTTCGTTGACAGCGCATCCTGGCGAAGCGCTGGGAATCATCGGACCGAACGGTGCCGGAAAAACGACATTGTTCGGTTGCTTGCTTGCCTTCCTCCGCGTTGACAGCGGTGCGATTACCATCGACGGACTGCCGCCAGAAGCCATCGAAACAAGACGCGCCGTCGGCTATCTCCCAGAGCGCCTCAACTTCGACAAGTGGATGACTGGTCGGCAGTTTATGCTTTTTCACTATGAATTGTCCGGGCTCGATCCAGCATCAAATGCAACCGTCTGCACCGAACTTCTCACCAAAGTCGGTCTCGAAGAACGCAACTGGGATCTGCTCATCAAGCGCTATTCGAGAGGGATGTTGCAGCGCCTTGGTTTTGCTCAAGCATTAATCGGGCGCCCGCGTTTCCTCCTTCTGGACGAACCAGCGTCCGGCGTAGATCCTGCAGGCGTCCTCTTGCTTCGTCGTTTGATGCGCGAACTGAAATCAGAAGGCATGACAATTATTCTCAATTCGCACCAATTGGAGCAAGTCGAAAAATTGTGCGATCGCGTCGTCTTCATCAAACAAGGAAAAGTCGATGCTGTTGAAGATCTCAAACAAGGTCATGCCGAAAGCTGCCAGTACGTCGTTAAGTGGAAGCCGATGGAAAAAAACGATAGCCAATCGGAAATCCAAAATATTGCTGAGCAATGCGGCGTAGAGCTGATCGAAACGCAAGCAAATCTCGCAGTGTTCAACGTACCAAACGTGGACGCAGTGGCGGACACAATCGACGCATTGGTGCGCGGCGGCTACCGCATCATTCAAGCGACACCACAAGACAATCGCCTCGAGAGGTTCTTTGTCGAAGGTCACGCGAATGCAGAGGAAGCAGAACATTGAACTGGGCGATCATAAAAAACACCTGGCATATGTGTCTTGCAAGTAAGCTGAGACAGGCTGTACTTCTGCTCTTTATCCTCACGCCCCTGGTGAAAACCACCATGGAACTATGCGTGGACAAAACCTTCCCCACCGATTATCTCTCTAAGTCTGACAGCATGGTGCCGTTTGTTTTAGCTGTCGGGAGTGGCTGCATCGGCGCGCAATTGAACGATGGAACACTTTCCCTCGTCCTCTCTAGACCCGTAAAGATTTCATCCTATGCACTCAGCAAATGGATGGCTGTCGCCATAGCAGCGAGCGTCGCAGGGATGACTCAATTCGCAGCGGAGATAATCGTTGCTTTAGCTCGCACACCGTATTCGATTGACTGGGCGTTTGTTCTGACAAACGGGGCTGAACGCCTGATGGTTTGCTTCGGCTTCGCCGCAGTGTTTATGTTTTTCTCGTCGCTCGTCTCCGGCTCGAAAGATCTTGCAATCTATCTCGTCTGCATGATCGCTGCGACCATCTGCCAGTGGATATCGCAAATACGTCCGGAATCAATTCCCGCCGGTCCCGGAAGAATTGCAGCGGCGCTTTTGGTCCCGACATTCAGTGTTCTCCACGAAATCTTGAAAGCGCTGCTAGCACCTTTGATTTCGCTCGAACCTCTCTTAAACCATTCGGCGATCAGCTTCTCGTCCATCACCACGTACTTCGCGATTATTTGCGTCTTCATTTCGGTTTGCATATACAGCCTCAATCGCAGGGAGTTGCCGTATGGTGCAGACTAGTTTCGTTTCCAGTAAGGAAGACCCCAAAGCTTTGTACATCGCGGCTGCTGTATTGGTGGTCCTCACCATCGTCGCCGCAACCCTCGAACAGATGTTTCCACCACCAAGCACCGACCTCGTCAAATGGCGCTCCATCAACGAGTATCAAAACGAATCAGAGCGCACCGGCAAACCAGTCCTGTTCGTCTTTTCCGCGCGGTGGTGCGGACCCTGCAAAAAGATGGAATCAGAAGCTTTTTCGGACAAAAAGATCGCAGATGGTATCAACAACACCTATATCCCGGTGATGGTTATCGACGAGTCACGCGAGAAAGGGAAGAATCCGCCCACAATCGAAAAGCTGCAAAAACTTTGCGACGTCGATTCATTCCCGACATTGGTCGTGGTGCCGTCGAATCTCCTCGATGCAACAACGAAAGACATCTATTCCACCGGAAGCAAGGCAGAGTACGAACTCGTTTTGAAGATGCTGTGGCCAGGATACTTCGAAACAGCCGAAGAATTAAGTAAGTCTTTCGGCGAGAGATTTCAGCAGGAGTATCTGGAATACAATCACAACCGAATCCCCGCAAGACAAGGTTATGGTGGCAAGAGCGATCTTGAGCAATACTTTTGGAAGTGCAAAATCTGGCACAGAACTCAATTGAGCCGAGGAAAAATTGCGTGGCAACCAATGGAGACAATCGGCAGCGGAACGAAACCTACGCTGATTGCACTGGTCGAAAATTGCGGCTATGCGTCTGACAGGATGCGCCTTGGATTGTTCGAATCTGAGGACGCAAACACTCTCATCAACGAAAACTTTAATCCCGTGCTGCTCGATTTCAAACGCGGCAAATCAGAGAAGAACGATCCAAAGCTGCTCGCAATCAAAGAGAAATACAAAATCAAAGAGTTGCCGGCGCTCGTCGTTGTTTCCCCCAAAAAGCCCCCCGCCGTGCAAGATGGTTTCACCAGTGTTCAACACACCACGCAATTCCTAAACCGGGCGTTGGTTTCGCAGTAATCGATTTCATTAATTGTAGCAAACCGGCGTGGGGTCGCATTGCATGCGACCGTTCTTTATGTCGATGCCATGTATCGCCCACGGGCGGCAAGAATGCCGCCCCTACAAAATTATCCTCACTTGCATACGCAGCTTACTCGTTATACAACGAATCCACAAAGAAGTCTTTGTTAGTCCGTACCGAACCGTCTTGAGCGGGATCAAACGCGCCTTCGCCAGTCTGCGAGTTGACTTTTACTCCGGTGAAGTCGGCTCTCAATGCGGGCATGAAACCACCGAACAAACCGGTAGACGTCTTAACTTCAGTATTGATGTAGTTGGCGCGGTGATCAAGGTTGCCGGTTATCACACCAGATATGGTGCTCTTATCATCTCCAACAAAACTGAAAGTGAGAGATTTGGTTTCAACGTCATAAGTAACTTTGTCATTGCAGTCTTCGGTACTTGCAATTACTTCATCGTCTTTCAGCTGCGCACCAATGTTTCCGTTCGCATCCGTGCGATAGGCTGTGCCATCTGAATTCATGATGATTCGTTGTCCGTCACCAAGATTTACCACTTCCTTGTCGAAAACAGTAATGTCGTGCCCTAATTGTGCTCTGAGTTCCGGATTATCGAATGATGCTGTATGACCAGTAATTGAAGCACCGTCAGTAGTCTCTAGAAGCAACACATTTTTATTTGCTTCGATGTGATCGTCAACGTTATTTCCTTTGGCGTCTTGAATGTGAGGGTCACCCCAAATCAAATGGCGCTCAGCTTTATCGAAAAACGGCGGATCGCACGGTTCTTCAGGTTTCTCACAAATTGGCTCTTCCGGCTCCTCACAAGTGGGCTCTTCTGGTTTTTCACAAGTCGGTTCTTCCGGTTTTTCACAAGTCGGTTCTTCCGGTTTTTCACAAGTCGGTTCTTCCGGTTCCTCACAACGCGGCTCTTCCGGTTCCTCACAAGCCGGGCTTTCCGGCTCACAGTTTGAACCTCTATCACGACCACGCCAGCCGCCACTCCATCCTCCTCGATTAGCATTTTCAATCTTATCGACGCCCGCATCAATCTCGTCGCGTCCACTGTTCAAAGCACGACCGCCCTGACGGAGGAACTGCATCGCGCCATCTTCATCACCAGCCTTGAGTAATCGCATCGCATGCGAGAGGTTTCTTCGGCTCCAATAGACGTCATCAATTCCTTCTTGCACGCGGCTCTCTCCACGCATGTCTTTCCGCGAATCATTCGGATTGTCGCGCAAGCCATCGTTGAGGTCATAAATGCCGTCTTGAATGTCGTTCAGAGAATTGCGCAAGTAAAACATCGCACTGTCAGAATCACCGCGATTCAAAGCACGCGCCGCCTTACTAACGTCCATGCTGGCACTTCTCAGATGGTCCTCACCGCTATGAAGCTCTTGCACCGCTCGATTCGGCTGATTAAAGTGATCGTAAATATTGAAATTGAGCCCGTCATTGAGCTCGTCCTGCATATCAAAATTGTCGCGCGAGGAGGGTCTATAACCACGCCATGAGAAGTTTTCATGGCTCCAAGCATCTTGCGCGGCTGACGCGCCCCACTCGGAAGTTTGCTCATAGCGATTTTGCTGTCCAGCAGTAGAATCATTTGGCCTGTACATGGTATCTCCTTAGGCACGACCAAGCGAAGCAAGCAGGTGCTCGCTTTTGAATGAGGGGAATTGACCAATCGAACAGCACCAAGCTAGTGCATTGGTTGGTTCTGAATGGTTTGGTAAGTGAACTGAAGCCAGCGAAGGCTAGCCCGACCTTTCGGTCCTAAGAAGGGAACACGGAAGTTGCTCCCATGGCGCTACAATCCCTCAAAAAAATGACCGAATTATGACAAGGCTGGAAACCTCGCCAGGTTGACGGGTTTAGGACTTACCGAGTTTCTTGCGGACACGCGCCAAATTCTTCCTAGCCAACAGCACGCTGTCTGAATCAGTGGAATAACCCAGTGACTTTTCCAAACAGGTGACTGCCTCTTTTAGATTGCCCTTCTGCTCTTTGTCCACACCGAGATTATTCCATATCTCATTAAGCATTCGTTTGGCCCGATTCAGGCGAGGATTGATTTGGAGCGCCTGTTCGAGTTTAGGTATCGCCAATTGAGTTTTATTGCCGTAGTACAAACGGCTCGCCTCTTCATAGAGAAGAAACTCTTTCGAACCTCTGCTCGAATGTTCTTTCGCAAGTTCCTTATCTTCAAGCTCTCGCCTCGACTTCTCTTCCTCTTTAATTTCCGCGGCTAAATCTCGGCCAAACAAATCATCTGCAATTTCAATCTTTGACGGACTAACTTGGACTGCGACATTCTCAAGTTCACACGTGCAAGTATGTGAGGTTTTTGGTAGCACGCTAACTTCCTGAACATTCGCACCCTTCGGCAAGTGCTTGAGCAATATTTTTTGCTCAGCCGTCAAACGAATCTTTGCCTGTCCCTTCTTTAATGCACCTTTTTGCTCGTCAGTCAGTATGAGGTCCGTGTGATTACCATAGACATGTCCGTCTCTAACCAACCCATCAGCCCAAGACGGAAAGTTGGATATCAGAACCAGCAAAAACGCCGAAGATGCCGGCACTATCAGTTTCATAAAGAGACTCAATGTATGCTAAAGCGAAGCTCCTACAGTTCCATCCTAGCCTAAAGTCTGCCGACGAGCTACATCCGAATGGAACAGACTTTAAGGCAAGTCTCTAAGAGCTGAAAAACTCTTTGCGGATTACTTACCATCTCTGTACAAAATAGTCCGCCTGTTGATTAATTGCACGCAACGGGTATGCTGCTCGGCTTTCTCAATTTCATTCGGCAAGCAAACATGAATCGCGATTGGATTCGGCAGCACAAGCCAAGTTACGACCTCCGCGTATGCGCCTGTTGTCAGAGAGCCTCTGTAGTGGAAATATTCGACAGCGGACTTCTTTATCTCTTTAATAAAATCCGGTGGAAATTCAATCTCTTCTGATTCTTCTCCACAGCCGCCTTTTTCGCGAAAGGCACCAAAGAAATCAGAGAATTTTTTGTACTTCTCCAATAGCTCCTTGTCTTCGCTCTTTTCTTTGCAAGACGACGCATCTGCAAAAACTCCGATCACAATTTTCGTCGATGGCTCTCGCTGATCGAAATCTGCTTCGCCCTCATTAGGTCCAGTGATCTCATGAACAAAGTGAAACTCAGTTTTTAGCGGCTGCCCTTCCAACTTATGTTCACTCGGCGCGTGAAAGTGAATCTGCTTCAGCTCTGCATTCGTCTTTCCAAACGTGATACTCGCCGGTATCGCCTTGGAGATTGCAAAGAAGGGATGGTCTTCGTCCCAGGCGTTTTTCTTAAAGCGCCCCCTTATCTCCGATGGATATGCGAAAGAAATCTCAGGCAAATCAGCTTTGAATGCCTGCCGCTTTTGAATGTCAATTGGCGACTGTTGAGTTCCATGTGCCAGACCCAGCACGGCGCAATCGTATTCACTCATATCACTCCCCCGTCTCAATGTCAGTTTGAGTTGAGGCAATTATGTCATCAGTTAGACTTTTTGGGGCGAACCAAAACAACAGTGGCAGGACAATGGTTGATAACATAGTCCGCTATGGGATCATCTTCACACAATAAGCTGCGTTTGCTTGCGACGTCACGGGTGCCTAAGAAAATAGCATCCGCTGCTAATTCAGCAGTAATTGAAACCAAACCTTCTCCAACATTATCAACTGATCGAACAATGCCTTTTGCATCAATGTTCTCTTTCAGCAGCTCTTGAACCACTTCTTGTACTTCATCCTGGGCGAGATTATATGGTTCGTCAGTGGCAATCAACTCTGCAACAACACCTACAGACTGCGGGTTAGCGATCACCTTCAAGATTGTCACTGTTGCTTTGACACTCGCAGCCAACCGCACGGCACAAGTCACAATATGCTGGCTTTCGTCGCGACTAGTAAAAGCAATTACGTAATGCAAGGTAGTGTTTCTATCCCAAACGAGAGAGCTACGAGAAGACCAGGATACCACCTTAGCAAGACAGCGATTAAGAACAGGTTAAGAGACGCATTTCGTCACGGCTCAAATTCAATTGCTGAATTTGAACGACCGTATGCGCATTGTCTAAGAATTTTCAACAGCCGGTGCCACCAGTATTAGTGGCACAAAGACAATAAGCAGTTTGATATCCTGTCGCAATGTTTTTTCTACTATAGGGCCTACGCCACGCGTCGACCGCATATTGCAAGGGTCAACGCCATGCGTTACCCAGACACTGAAAACACAGTTGCAATCAGTGTTTCATGACCACTGCCGTCGAATAGATGCACAAGCACCTATCTCTACTATAACTCCTCGTCTAAATAGTTACCAGTTTGATATAATATAGCAATTAACCAAACAAACAAGGCAGATCAAAGGTGGACCAAAAGCTTGGAATCCTACTTGTTGATGACGAACGAATCTTTGGCGCAACTATCAAAGCGCTGTTGCAGTACAAAGCGAAGTTTCCCTTTCACTTCGATCACGCCACTTCGCTTAGCGCTGGTCTCAGCAAGCTCCAATAGGTAATGGCGCCGAAGCTGTGGAAGCCGCAAAACGTGTCCGATACAAGCTGATCTTGATGGACATCATGATGCCGGATGTAGACGGGATCGAAGCGACTCGACAGATTAGAAAAAACGAGAGTCTATCAGGTTTTCATGTCCCCATCGCGGCCGTCACCGCACAGGCTCTGGATGGTGACAAAGACAGATGTATAGCTGTTGGAATGGATGACTACATCAGTAAGCCGTTCTCTATCGATCAATTGAAGGACCTGATTTCAAAATGGATTGCATCAGACGCATCGAACCAGGACCAGCCAACCGGTGCGAGCATTTCCGAGTCGAGCCTACAAAATAACGCAATAAACTCAACTGAGTCTCCAGTAAATCTGGAGCAACTCAAAATTCGCTGCCCGCAAGGGCTAGATGAACTGGTGAAAGTATTTATCGATTCGGTGGCAGATGATATAGCTGAATTGGAAAAAGCTGTCATAGCAAAAGATACGAAAGAAACAACTTTCAGAGCGCATAGCCTGAAAGGCTCTTGCGCTACATTCTGTGCTGGTTCAATGCAAGCCCTGTGTGTGCGCATTGAAGCAGCGGCAAAGGATGAACGCTGGAGTGAGGTCGAATTTTCGTTCGAAACGTTGAAGATAGCATCCAGGCGCACACAGTCGTTTTTGCAGAAAGCGAACCTCTAGACGAAAAACGCTCACGTAATACCCACGATTCCTCGGTTTGAATGGAGTTCCCCACCCCAAGGCGACGCGCCACTCAGATTCTAGAGGTCTAACCTATGTCTTTTGAAACAGCTCGTGAAATTTCCAGCGGACGCAATGAAGTAGAAAGCAATCCTTTCGCTCTCTCTGCGATCAACGATTTTATGAGAACAGTGCCAAGACTGAATAGCACAATCTCACGAACCGACTCAGATCAACAGGAGGACCTCGACAAGTACACGACCAAAGCAGCACTAGAGAATCTCTATGCGGGCATCCACTCAGACATCTCAAGAGCAGCAATTCGCAGAACGGAACAAGCGGAACGACCAACACCGCCAACTGAAAAACGCGACAAACAACAAAGTGAAATCGAGGACGATCTTAGAAAGTACGGACGTCAGCCCCTACCAGTACTCACACAGCTAATGAAAGACAATAGAGTAGTCGCAATAGCTGACTCGCACACGCAGAACGATTCTCAGCGCCTTAACGCACCAGACATCTTGCGCAGTTTGAAAGAGGGAGGTGCGACCCATCTTGTGATTGAAGCGCCTGCGAGTACGCAAGAAGTGCTCGATAAATTCAACAATACAGGGAATCTGGACGTGACGAAATTGCCATCACTCCTAAGGGATCCGGCATACGTAAATATGCTCAAAAGCGCGCGAGAGTCGGGGCTGAAAATCGTAGCGGGAGATGCTGAAACTGGGATGCACTTGCCGAGAAATGCTGTAAGAATGGCATCAACAATCAAGCATATTCTCGATCAACCTAACCAGGATCCAAATAAGCCAAATAAAGTAGCGCTTTGGGCAGGTACTGCACATGTTCATGACTATTCGCCCCTGCGGCAGCAAGGCGCTACCGCTAACCCCACGGCTGTTGAAGTCCTCAAGAAAGGCAACGTTCAGCTCGTAACTGTCAATCAGCAAAGTGGAGGACCAGAGTCGCCAGTAACACGGGCAGCAATGAACCTGCGATTGCCAGAAATTGTCTCAACCTCCTTCGCTAGACACATAGGAGCCTACAGTGAAATCGGAATTCCTTTGAAAGTCGAAGGGGATCAAATAATCTTTTATCCAAGTCGCCGTAAATGACGCAAGGTCGCGTTCGGAGAAATGCTCACGTATCAGGCAAGGTTATCAGGGCTGAATAGAGTTCCCAGTAACCAGTCTTGCAGAGAGTAGAGCAATATCCTTAGTATTCACAGTGTGCCAAGGCGCAAACGCTCTTGCGCAGCCTTGCAGCAGGTGGATATCAGCCTCCGCGATTTAGCTAACTCTTGCGAAACCATTTCAAAATCTCATCGCTTAGTTGTTCCGGTTGATCCAGCGGAATCCAGTGCGTAGAGTTTTCGATGCGTACGTACTTCCATTCCGCGTTCATGTACTTCGCAGAATCCACCATTTGTTTCTCAGTAAGAGCAACATCATCGGTAGAGTAAATACCCATCGTTGGCACGACGCATTTGCCGAAATCCGATGTGCCAAACTTGCCAAAATTCGCGCGATACCAGTTCAGCGCAGCGGTAAGTCTACCTTTGGGAGAAAACGCGTTCACGCGCGCGGATTGGTCCTCTGGATCTTTCGATAGTTTCCTAAGTGCGTGGAAATTGTTCGAAGAGAAAAGCCATTCAGCAAGACCCGGAATTTGAAACATGATGATGTACCACGCTTTTAACATTTGCTCAGGTCCGGCGTTTCGATAAGCAAGAGGATGCCCAACGGAAACAGCGACAAAACGCTCGAAGCGCTCGGGATACTTCAAGCAAAGATACCAACCAATGAAAGAACCCCAATCGTGTCCGACCAGTTTCACCTTCTCACTTATACCTAGTGCATTCAAGACTTCGATGGCATCTGACGCAATCTTGTCGATAGTGTATGCGTTCACTTCAGCGGGTGCATCAGACTGACCATAACCACGCTGATCGAACATCACGACTCTGAAACCTCCTGCCACCAATGGCGGTGCCACATGACGCCAAAGGTGATGCGTGTCAGGGAAACCATGCAAAAGGAGGATCGTTGGACCAAATCCATCAACCACTACATGTAGATTGATACCGTTTGCATGGACAGTCCGTGTTTCCAACGGTTTTCCCCGGCGTGACTCGCAGAACCAAACGTCAAACTATTTGAAACCGACAATAGGTCACATCTGACAAATGTTCTGCGGTCACTATAACACGAGAGAAGTTGGTGCCGATTATCCCACCTTATTATCGTGCACGCTCTGGCGAGAATGAACTTGGTGCATAGTCGTCAACACGCGATTCATCGTATCCACTTCACGCGCGGTAACTTGCCTTTCTCTCACAAGGGTATCAATGTCTCGGCGAGTGATACCAGAATTCTCGCGCCCCCACTCATCGTTGCTCTCCGCCATCAAAGCATCATAGGACGTGCGCATGCGCTGCAACGCCGAGGCTTCCTGCCTGCTAATCTTCTTGTCATTCAATCGCGCGCCTATCTCGTCTCGCGTCAGATAACCATCACCATCTGCATCCACGTGCACAAAGTTGTTTGAGTGACCAAACCAAGTTTCAATTGGAGCATCTTCCTTGTAACGCTTAGCGCGTGCATCGAGTCCAGCAAACTGATCCAAATCTCGCATCGAAACACCGCTCTCACCACCGCCCACTTCATCGTCGGAAAGCAAGCTTATGCCACCAGAATTTCGCCACATAGCCTCGATAACTTGCTGGTCTTTCGAGCTAAAGTCCTTACTGACAGACGCACGAGACAATTCCGCCCCATCTAGAACGCCATCGTGGTCCCTATCAACTTTAGAGAAAACATCTTGACCGCGCTTTCTAAACTCCTCAGCAGAGCCTACATAATGCGCGGTGATATCCGTGGCTCGATTCTCTATCTTCAGTTCACCGAACTGACTTGCAACAGTTGAGTTGGTCTTATCAATTGTTGTGGCTCGCGCTCTTTGGTAATCAGCGTTCGATTCACTCGATGCAAGATCAGCCAGCGCAGGCTTGAAGTCTTTGCGCTCACCTTGAAGAGGAACATCAGCCTTCTGCGCATAACCAAGATTATCGATTGTCATAGTAAGTCTCCCCAAGAGCGTGAGTCAGTGAAACACGAGGTTCGAGGTCCCGTTGCCGGGACCCAGAAATTTCTGTAGGG
>JYMV01047607.1_pt1 | contig 18797 bp, 27 predicted proteins | sample 338911 | NCBI WGS metagenome assembly JYMV01 (sample SAMN03354496, study PRJNA234377) | hydrothermal vent metagenome | biome: Deep sea; feature: Hydrothermal plumes at the Eastern Lau Spreading Center, Western Pacific Ocean; material: Seawater | place: Tonga | collected 2009 | depth 2000 m m
TGTAAATTCTTTTTTGATGCGTCGCAAAAATTTTGATCTTATTCTGACTCTCTCTAATGTTTGCTCTAATATGCGCTCAGTGCCAGGCATTGGATTTTTCTTAAAAAAGTTACGAACTTCTTTTTCCTGCTTGTCATTAATCACTGGGCCTATACTAGCAACAATCCTGTTCGCCAAGGGATTTCCTACGCCAAACTTTCTAACTAATTTTTTCCAGTGTTTATTTAGCCATGGCCACAAAATGTCCCTTCCATGAATGTTTGCTGATACACTCATTATTGGCACGCGAATGTTTTGGGATCGAACTTCTGGAGTTAAAGAATATGCAAGTGTTTTTAGTAGTAGATTTTTTTGCTTAAAACTACACATTGCACCAAGAAATCTTAGTTTTTCTTCCTGCAGTACTGCCTTTTCGTATAGAGATAAAAGTTTGTTGTAAGTCTTCTTATCCCCCTGCCATGCTGTTAATGCAAAAACTGGTTCTTGCAAGTCAGCTGCAAGCGAATTTTTATTTTTAAGAAATTTGGCAAAACGTCTTTTAGCTTCAGCAAGTATATTCTCATCACCTAGCTTACCTAGCGCTGTAATCACAAAACTGCGCAATAATGCATCTGTGTGTTTTTCATGTTTTTTGGAATCCCAGCCAAGACGGTCAAATATTGCTCCCAGAAACTGTATAGCATACGTGCGTATTTCTTCAGAAAATCTTTCTCCGATGGTTAGCTTGTAAATATAGTATAGATTCTGTGCCAAATTGAGCAAGGTGATATAATTATCCTCGTCATGATAGGATGTTGTAAAGTCAAGATATTCTTGTAGTTGATTTGCACCTGATACACAGTGTGAAAATAAATCGTTCTGTAGGCTCCACCTGTCTACGTGGTTCAGTATCTTTTCATCGATAAGCAGTGACAAATTTGCTAGAGTGTTATCATCATATTGAATCCTATAAAATCCATGACGCCCAGAATTAATTATGAAATTAGAATCAGTGTTTTTGAGTGATAATTTACTAGAATGTGTTTTCAACAAGATTGAGCTTTGGTGATTTCCCTCCTCAATTGCAATTGGTATTGCCCATTTACCTTTAGACGACTTACTACCATCAGATAGGAACCGTCTCTGTGTTAGTGATATCTTTGAATTTTCTCGCCTTACATCAATAACCGGATATCCAACCTGATCAATCCATGTCTTCATCATTGAGCTGACAGGTTTACGTGCAACCTTTCCGATTGAATTCCATAAATCTTGTCCTTCGGCGTTTGAGTATTTGTGCTTGGTAAGATAATGCTTAAGACCACTACGAAAGTTTTCCACTCCAACATAATTTTCAAGCATGCGTAATACACTACCACCCTTATCGTAGCTTATGACATCAAATATCTCCCTGATTTGTGCAGGATGTTTTACGTCTACGTTTATCGGATGAGAGTTTCTCAGAGAGTCAAGACTCATTGCCTGTAGCATTGCGTCATCCAGAAACTGGTCCCAAAGATCCCATTCAGGATAAAACTTGTCTACAATCTTTGTTGCCATGAATGTTGCGAAGCTTTCGTTCAACCAAAGATCATTCCACCACTTCATTGTTACAAGATTACCAAACCACTGATGTGCAATTTCGTGTGAGATTACTTCAGCGATGTACTGTTTTGTTCTGGTTGACGATTTCTTTGGGTCATAAAGTAATATTGCCTCCCTAAATGTAATTGCACCCCAATTCTCCATTGCACCTGCGGCAAAGTCAGGAATTGCTATCATGTCAAGTTTCGGAAGTGGGTATTTTATGCCAAAATACCTTTCATATTCAGAAAGAAACTTTTTGGTAAAGTCTAGAGATAACTTTCCTTTGTTTTTGTTACCCTTCGTGGTAACTATTCTTATCTTGATATTTCGTAGTTTCCCATGTAGATACTCAAACTCGCCAACACCAAGATACAGAAGATATGTTGACATTATTGGAGTCCGCCCAAATTTATATAGAATTTTTGAGCCTACAGTTTTTTTGGATATTATTGGCATGTTTGAAATTGTGTCAAGATGCTTGTCAACTAGTAATGAAATATCAAATGTTGCCTTTACTGCAGGTTCATCCCAACATGGAAATGCTCTTCTGGCGTCTGCAGCCTCAAACTGTGTTGTTGCTAGGTACTTTGTCTTCCCCCTCTTGTCCTTGTACTGACTTTTGTAAAATCCCAAAAGTCTGTCGTTTAATATTCCAGTAAACTCGATGCAAAGTTTTGCTTTTCCCTTGATTTTTTTTGCAAGTTTTATTGTAAGCTTTTCATCTTTCTCATTGAGAGATGGTTTTGCAGTAATTATTTTTGTACCTTGTATTACATGACAATTTTTTATTTTTAATTCTGCAGCATCTAAGATAATCAAATCAGCAGATCTTTGTAAATTTACTGTGATAATCTCGATCCCGTTAAATGTGAAATTATTGAATAATGGTTCAAACTCTAGTTCATAATTAGTTGGAATCACATATCCCATACTCTGCAATAATTTGAAACGTTATGTAAGTTTATTTGGGAATACTTTAACAGATTTCCATTGAATGACAGAGTCATAGCTGGTATTGTAATAGTCATAATATCAGCAATTGGGTTATTCCTAGCACAAACTGAATTTTTTGGTGAAGTTACAATAACACCTTAACTTGCTGCTATAGTACTGAAAAAGCTAATGAGCCATTGAAACGATAATAACTCATGTATGAATGTGGGCTCAATGACAGGCAAGAACTTGAGACTATACAGAATTTAATACTAGATAGAATTCGCTATCTAAGAGAAAAAGAAGCTGATTTAACCACTGATGGAATACTGTTTGATTACTATAGCAAAAATGATGAAATTCTAAACTGTATCCTTAATGATTACTCATTTAGCCCAATTATGCTTGGAATAATAGCGGTTATTGGTGCATTTGTCGCCTTTAGGCTTTGGAAGCTAAAGAAAAAAAAATTCAAAAGATTTTAAGGTAAATATGTGGATATAGTGTTATGAAGCAAAAAACCACATCTCGTAAGATCAAAATTCTTGTTGCTAAGCTTGGATTGGACGGTCATGATAGAGGTGCACTAGTCTTGTGCCGTGGATTTAGGGATGCAGGAATGGAGGTAATTTATTCTGGTCTTTTTGCCACACCTGACAGAATTGCACAGATTGCTGAGGATGAAGATGTTGATGTTGTTGCACTTAGCCTCTTAAACGGAGCACATGGAACGCTATTTCCCAGAGTTGTTAAGGAATTAAAAAAGAGGAAGATTAATGATGTGCTTATAGTAGGAGGTGGAACAATTCCAGAAGAAGATAAAAAATCACTTGAAAAGTCTGGTGTTACTGGAAATTTTGGACCGGGAACTCCACTTGATAATGTAGTTAATCATATTAAAAATGGCGTTTCTAAACTAAGAAAATTTTGATTATTCCGTAGAATCAGGCCACATCATTTTTCTCATCTTCTTACCAACTTGCTCTATTTGATGTGCATCCAATTGTTTCATATACTTATCAAAGGCATCTTTACCACTTTTTTCATACTCACTTAACCATTCCTGGTTAAATGTACCATCTTGTATTTGCTGAAGAACTTTTTTCATCTCTTCCTTGGTCTGGTTATTCATTACCATTGGACCACGAGTGAGACCACCATATCTTGCCGTTTCACTAACACGTCTCCACATACCATTAATTCCATATTTCTGAATCATATCCACAATCAGCTTTAACTCGTGTAAAACTTCAAAGTATGCAATTTCCGGTTGATAACCAGCCTCAACTAACGTTTCAAATGCATTTACAACCATCGAAGCAGAACCACCACAAAGATCAGCTTGCTCACCAAACCAATCAGTTTCAACCTCTTCTTTGAACGTAGTTTTGATCAATCCTGCACGTGCACTTCCTATCCCTTTGGCAATTCCAAGCGTTCTGTCCCATGCTGTTCCAGTTTTATCTTAAGATATGTCTCTCTCACCTTGGAACCAGGACCTTTTGGTGCTACCATAATAATGTCAACATTATCAGGTGCCTTAATCCATCCCCAGTAAATTGCTGCAGCATGAGAAAATGCCAATGCATTTCCCTCAGAAAGATTTGGTTCTATGTCATTTTTGTAGACTTGGGATTGAACCATATCAGGTATCAAAATATGAATAATATCAGCCATTTTACATGCCTCAGCAACAGACATTACTTCATGTCCATCACTCACTGCTTTGCCCCAGCTTGAACCACCTTCTTTCAAACCAATAATTACTTTAAGACCAGAATCTTTGAGATTGTTTGCCTGTGCATCTCCCTGAATGCCATAACCGATAATTGCAATTGTTTGATCCTTAATCGGATCTATACTAATATCAGAATCTTTCCAAGTTTTTGCCATGGAAAACTTGAAAATTTTACACATATAATCTATAATATCATAGTTTACAGTAACTAATATTCTAAGAAAAGATAGATATGCACCAAGTTATTGATATTTTCATGGTTAAAGCAACTTGCCGAGATTATGGTTATGATTGTGATTATTCTGTGGAGGGAGATATTGACAAAGTTGCTGAGGAATTTGGCAAACATACTACCGATGTACATGGAATCGAATATTCAAAAGAAACACTAACTAAATTTATGTTGAATAAATAGAAAAATCCCTTAACGTTAAAAAATTATTTTCAACCCTGTTCTTTGATAACAGAAAGTGTTGTAGTAGTTATAACATTTTTTATTTTTCTAATTTTTTTGGTAACAACATTTTCAATTTGTTTTTCTGACGGTGCCTCAATTTTAACAAGAATGTCATAATATCCAAAAGTGCCTTTACCTTCTTTAACAAAGTTAATTTCTAAAAGAGATCTTAATACTTCCATTTCACGTCCTATTAAACATTGAACCAAAATATATGCAATACTCATTTTAATCACCTTTCATTTCTTTACGTGTTTTAAAAACCGGTTTTATACCTAGCGAACTATAATCTCCTGTGGTGCATGTGAAACACATTGAATTTGTTGAAATACCTATAGCACGAGAAAGATTTTCAGGATCATTGTATCCAAGAAAATCAGCACCTATATCATGTCTTACTTTTTCTATGATTTGCTCATCAGAGTAATCTTTGTTATCAGAAAAAGTTGCAAGCTCTTCTTGTGATGGAAAATCAATCCCTGCATAACATGGAAATTTAATCGGAGGGTATGTTATTAGTAAACTAATTTTACGGGCACCTGCTCTTCGTAATGCATTTACAATTGCTCTAGAACTAGTACCTCTTACTAAACTATCATCAACAACAACAACATGTTTTTCCCTAACAATTTCCTCAATGGGAATTATCCATCTGTTAATTTCTATTCTATCTGCTTGATGTGGCTCAATAAAGCTTCTAAGAGGACCCTTCTTACTATAACGGTCTTTTAACAATCCCTCATCAAAAGGAACACCAAGTTCCTGCGCATATCCCAATGCAGCTGGTCGTGCAGAATCAGGGACAGGAATTACCAAATCAGCATCTTTTATAGGAAATTTTTTTGCAAGAAACTGACCTATTCTTTTACGTGCTACATAGATGTTAGAACCCTCCATTTTACTTGAAGGATGCGCAAAATAGGTAAACTCAAAAGAACAATGAGCCCTAGATGTATCAGTCGAAAATAATTCAGTCTCAATCCCCTTACTGCTGAATTTCACAAGTTCTCCTGGGGTAACATCTCGTTCCAGCTTTGCCCCAATGGCAGATAATGCAGAAGATTCTGATGCTACTATGTGTGTCATACCATCTTCCTTTTTTCCTATAACCAAAGGTCTGAAACCTTTTGGGTCTCGTGCTGCATAAACAGATGAATCATCAGAAAGAAATGTGAAACAATAGGAACCAACCATTTCATTTTTTAGAATCGATAATGCACTGCCTAGCTTTCCTTTTTCAGATATCAAAGAAACTAGTCGTTGTGCAACTATTAGAGTATCACTTGCGTTTTGTGGTGTAAATGAACATCCACCAACCATGTTAGCCAGCTCTTCCACATTAGAAATTGTTCCATTGTGTGCAATGCATAGATCTTTTACTTTAAGCGGTTGAGCATTCTCTAAATTGCTCTTACCAATAGTAGAATATCTTACATGACCTATAGCTGCAAATGATGAATACTCATTAGAAATTTTCTTAAATTCTGAAGAAGATGCAGAAACAAGACCCATTTTTTTTAAAGGAGGCCTGTTAGGTATTGCGATGCCCCAAGCTTCCTGACCTCTGTGTTGAAGTGCACGCAATGAATCAATAAGCATTGGAATTACATTAATTCCATCCATACTAAAAATTCCTACAACACCACAATTTTCCTTAACCATGTTTCAACATATCCCCCAATGTATTGAAATATTTTTTTTGCGCTATATCAATAGTGCATTTAATGGCATATTTTGACTTATACATTATCTTAATCTGATCGCCAGAGAATTTTCCTAATATGCCAAATGAAATTTTTTTCTTAGAAAGAAATTGCTTAACTAATTCAATATTTTTTTTATCAACCGTTAACAAATATCGAGAATGGCTTTCCGAGAATAATAATTTTTCAAAACTGAGATTTTTTTCACATGGTAACTTGTCAATATTAACATCACACCCAATATTTCCAAAAATTGAAAGTTCTGACAATGCTATAGCAAATCCGCCTTTTGAACAATCATGCACCGATTTAACAAGTTTGTTTTTTATTAGTGATAATACTGAAAGCATGTTTATTTTTGAATCCTTAAAATCAACAATTGGACATGCCCCACCAATAAATTTATGAATATACTCAAAATATTCAGAACCACCAAGTTCATCTTTTGTTTTCCCAATAATCACTATGTAATCACCAGAATTTGTAGCACTTGGTAAAAATGGAGTTTTATCTATGATGCCTAAAACACCAATGAGTGGAGTTGGTTTGATTGGTCCTAATGCAGTTTCGTTGTAAAAACTCACTTTGCCACCAACACAAGGCACTCTAAGAAATTTTGCATATTCAGATAATCCTTTCAATGATTCCATAAATGTCCAAAATATTTCTGGGTCTTCCGGATTTCCAAATTGAAGGTGATCAACCATTCCGATGGGGTTTGCACCAGTACAAACAACATTTCTACATGCTTCTTCAAAACAACCAATTGCACCTTGCCTAGGATCAATGTAACAATGCTTAGGATTACCATCAATTTTTGCAGAAAGAAGTTTTCCATTATCTAATCTTAAAACAGAAGCATCAAAACCAGGTTTTACAACAGTTCTAATTCCAACTTCGTGATCATACTGTCGAAAAACCCAATGCTTACTTGCAATGTTTGGACTAGACAACAATCTAAGCAATGTTTTTGAATAATTTGGGATTTTTCTTATTTTCTTTTCTCTCTTGATTCTGTTTAGGTATTTGGGTTTAGATGCTTTTCTATCAAGTAATGGTGCACGTGCAACAAACTCTGCTGGCAGTAATGCCAATGTTTTTGTGCCCTTTTTTACATGTAACATTTTATCACTTTTAACATAACCAATTGTTGAACACACAATTCGAAATTTATCACAAATTTTTCTTAATTTTTGCAATTTTTTCTTATCCGTAATTATCAACATTCTTTCCTGCGATTCTGAAGTCATAATTTCATCAGGAAAAAGTCCAGATTCTTTGGTGTGAACATGGTCAACATCCATCTCAATTCCAATTCCTAAGCTTTCAGCAATTTCAGAAACTGCACAAGACAATCCACCTCCGCCCAGATCCTTCATCGCGTTAATACATTTTTCATTTCTCGCTTCAAGAACTGCTTCAATAATTAATTTTTCAATGAAAGGATCAGGAATCTGTATAGCTGATCTGTCTTCATTTTCCAATGAATCAGATGCAAACTGTGAGCCGCCTATACCGTCACGACCTGTAGAACCGCCTATTAAAACGACCAAATCCCCTACGCTTGCATGATTTTTGATCAGCTTGTCTTTTTTCCCAAACCCTATTGCAGCAACATCAACAAGTGCATAATTTTTGTAACACTCATCAAACTCTACTTCACCCCCAATGGTCGGTATGCCTAAACAGTTTCCGTAATCTGCTATTCCGGAAACTGCATTTTTGAAGAGCCATCTGGCATGCGTATCATTTTCTATATCACCAAAACGTAATCCGTCAAGAATTGCAATGGGACGGGTTCCAGTAGATAAAATATCACGAATAACTCCACCTACGCCAGTTGCCGCTCCCCCAAATGGTTCCACGGCAGACGGATGGTTATGGCTTTCAATATGGACTGTTACAACATAGCCACCACCGACATCTAATACACCAGAGTCATATCCATGCTCAACAATTACATTTGGACCTGTAGTTGGCAACATCTTAAGATGCTTTTTTGAAGATTTGTATGAACAATGTTCTGACCATTCAGCTGCAATAATTTGTAGCTCTGTCTTTGTTAATTTCCTACGAATTATATTTTTTATATGTTCATTTTCATGTTTTTGCAAGCTCAATTTTTAGCACCTAATGTTTGTATCAATGATTCAAAGATTAATGAGGATGGTTTGTTGTTAGTTGGGTTAATCACACTTTCAGCTGCACGCTCAGGATGTGGCATCATTCCAACAACATTACCATCCTTGTTGCATACGCCTGCAATTTGTTCCACAGAGCCATTAACATAATTTTCATACGCAAAAACTATTTGATTGTTCATTTTTAATTCACTCATTAATTTTTTATCAACATAATATCGCCCCTCACCATTTGCAATAGGTATTGGTATCCTTTGATCAAGTTCAAGCTTGTTTGTAAACGGGGTTTTGTTATTTTTTACAATCAAATTTGTCCATTCACACATAAAATTTAACGAGTCATTTTTTAACAGAACCCCAGGTAGGAGATTAGATTCTACTAAGATCTGAAATCCATTACAAACTCCTAAGATTGGAATACCTTTATCTGCCAATTTTTTGACATCATTAATTATTGGGCTATTTGCGGCAATCACACCAGCGCGTAGACGATCACCATATGAAAATCCGCCAGGCAAAATAACAGCGTCAATATTAGTTGGTAAGCCTGTTTGGTGCCAAAAATATTGTGTATCTAGATGAAAGACGTCAGTTAAAACATGAAACATATCGCGGTCACAATTACTGCCAGGAAAAACTATTACCCCGACTTTCACAATTCAATTAGAAACTACGCCTATAAAATTGGTTAACATGACCATGTTTTTATTTCGGATTATAACATTCACCACATGGCACAGATTAGAGACATAATGCAAAAAAATGTCATAACAATCGAACATGACAAAACTGCTCATGATGCTGCATGCTTAATTTCTGAGAAAGATATCAGTTTTCTGGTAATCATGAAAGACGATGTTCCAATTGGAGTATTAACTGAAAGTGATTTTGTCAAAAGATTATCTGCAAGGGACAAAAAAGCCTCAGAAGTTATTATTTCTGAAATAATGTCAAACAAATTCCGATGGGTTAAACCAGAAACTGAAATAGAGGATGCTATACAAAAAATGCTTAATAATAATATTCGAAGATTGCTTATTTTAGATGATGACAAGCTGGTTGGGGTGTTAACACAAACTGATTTAACAGAATTTCTCAGAAATAAGTTACTAGTTGATCAAACAGTAAAAAACATTCAAAAAACTAGCTAGATTTAGATTCGATTAGAACTTTGCTAACAAGCGGATTATAAATTCTTAATTCCTGACAAATATTTCCAACTGTGTTTTCTGCAGATTTTTTGTTTTTTGCTATTATCGTAAATTTAAGGATTTTTCCAGAACTAATTTTTTTTACCGAAGAATTTTTTCCCTTTAAAACTAAATCGTTTAGAATTGTGTCACCCTCAGGATCACTAATACCAGGTTTGTTTTCTATTATCACATGTACATTATATGTCGGCATAATCATCCTTGTAATTAAAACATAATATGTTTAACGCGAACGTATTAGTAATAGTTTGGTTGAATCTGTTTAAATGGTTCGCTCTAGATATTGGAAACTGACAGCAGATGAAGTTGAAAAGCTTACACACAATACTGATAAAATTTTAAACTGGGAAATAAAGGGCGTAAGAAAGCCAGAAGAAGAAGCCAAGTTTATCGGTGTTTTCATGTACCGTCATGGCACACCACTTGGTTATGAGATAAAAAAGGGAATTGTATATTATCATAATAACATAGACAGAAAGGAAATTCCAAAAATCACAAAGTTTCTTGAAGAGCGTTACGGTGGTGAAAAAATTGAAAAGAGCGAAAGAATTTTCCTTGATGGATCAAAGGAAATCTACATAGGAAAAGAAATTGCAGATCTTGCACGGGCACTTGACGAAAGATTTGATACTACTTCTGCTATCTCAATCGAATTGGAGGATGTTACACAGGAACAGCTTAAGGAATGGGGCTATCCAGACTCTAAGATGCTGCCTATTCCTGGAAAATAATTAATATGAAAAAACCTAACAGTGAACCTGTATGTCTGAGATAACCGAAATTTATGCACATTTAACCGAACTTAGAAAACGGGTTTTACGGATAGTTATTGTAGTTGGTATTATCGCTGTGTTTCTAATGACATTCCATCTTGAAGCTGTTACGTATAATGGGGTTATGCTTTATTACCCTACTCCTGAACCGCTTGATAATATTGCTGCACAACTTACTAACTATTTCAAGACTAATTTAGTACCAGAAGGTGTACAACTAATTCAAACTGCGCCAGGTCAAGCATTTTTTGCGCAAGTCTATATTGCTGCACTAGTTGGCATTGTTGCTGGCACACCAATAATTATTAGAGAAATTGTAAGCTTTCTAAAACCTGCACTAAAAGAAAATGAGATAAACATTGGAAGGACTATCACTGCTCCTATAATGGGTCTTTTTACTTCTGGTTGTCTATTCGCATATTTTGTAGTAATACCATTCATGTTAGATTTTTTGTACAAATATGGTGCATCATCGGGTCTTGTTACATTTTTAAACATAATGGATTTTGTTACATTTGTTTTACAGTTTCTTTTGGCATTTGGATTATCATTTCAGTTACCGGTGATAATGTATGCGTTTAGTCAGGCGGGTATAACAGACGCAAAATTTTGGCGAAAAAACATACGGTATGCAATTATTGTCATCGTGATTTTTGGTGCACTAATAACTCCTGATGGTAGTGGTGTAACAATGTGGTTCATAGCTGGTCCTATGATTGGATTATATCTGGCAGGCATGCTTCTAGTAGAACGTAAAGAAAAACAAACAGTGAAGACTTAAATTTGTAATTTAGAAAGTGAGATTAAATGATTGGTGGAACGGAACTGATAATACTTGTCGTTGTAATTGGTGTCTTACTCTTTGGAGCCGCAAAAATCCCCCAACTTGCAAAGACGTTTGGCAAGGCAAAAGCTGAATACAAAAAGGGTGAAATTGAAGGAGATAAGGAACTAAAAGACATTAAAGAGAATAAGAACAACGAAACGCCTTAACTAAATTTTAATTACTTTGAACCCCACCTAGTGAAAAGATCATGCTCGATGTTGAACTGATCTAAACACTTACCTACAATGTGGTTTATCATATCATCGATATTCTTAGGCTTTGTATAAAATTCCGTTACTGGTGGCATTATTACAACTCCAAGCCGAGCCAATTTCAGCATGTTCTCCAAATTGATAGCAGTCAAGGGTGTTTCTCGAACTACAAGAATCAGTTTTCGTGATTCTTTTAAGATTACGCCAGATGCACGTGCAACCAATGTCTCATCATAACCGTTTGCAACACTAGACAATGTTTTCATACTACATGGAATGACTATCATTCCATCAGTCTTGTGTGTACCGCTAGAAATGTTAGCAGCCATGTTTACATCGTCAGAAACTTCTGTTGCAAGGGATTTTACATAGTTTAGATCATGTTCTGTCTCCATCGTAATACACTTTTGCGCCCACTCTGACATAATCAAATTGGTTTCAATTCCCAGTTTTTTTAGTACCTCAAGCAATCTAACTCCATAAATAACACCAGTACTGCCTGTCATTCCTACTACTAACCTCATGTATCTACTCATATCATTACATAATTTTAAGGAATACGTAATTTCAGATATTATGTAGTAGAATCATACTCTACATCAATCTCAGATTCATCAGATTTTTGTTCCTTACGTTTAATCAACCAAATTTTTATGCCACCTGCAATCATGGCTGAAAATAAAATAGCCCCAACGAGAACCATCTCAACGTTCATTGTATCATACTGCAAACATTGATAGTTAAAAATATGCTCAACTTCATATTATGGATATAACTTGATCAAAACATGATTAAAAGATCAGAGATTCAAAAAATTGTCGATAATTATGATGGTCTTAGAATTGCGGTTCTTGGAAGCCACTCTGCGCTGGAAATAATGGATGGTGCAAAGGACGAGGGTTTAAGCACAATTGTTTTTTGTCAGAAAGGAAGAGAAACACCTTATCAACGATTTGATAGAATTGCTGATGAAATTAAGGTCTTAAAAAAATTCAGTGACATGTCATCGGTAAAAAATCAAAAAATGCTAAGGAACACCAATACAATAATTGTTCCACATCGTGCCTTGACTGCATATCTTGGTTATGATGTAATTGAGAATTCTCTCAATGTACCAATATTTGGGAATAGAGCACTATTTCAGGCTGAAGAAAGAAACAATAAAAAGAATCAATATTATCTGCTGAAAAAAGCTGGAATAAAATATCCAAAAATTTTTAAAAATCCTAAAGATATCAACAAACCTGCAATAGTCAAGGTACAAGAAAAAAAACGAAAGCTAGAAAGGGCATTTTTTACAGTATCATCATTTTCTGATTATAAGAAAAAATCAGCTGATAAAATTAAACAGGGAACAATTGCAAAGACTGACTTACAAAATGCAACAATAGAACAGCTTGCAATAGGAACATATCTTAATTTTAATTATTTCCACACCCCGATTTCTAAAAATGTTGATTTTATTGGAATAGAAAGAAGGCTTCAGACAAACATACATGACTATAACGCACTTCCGGCAAAACAACAATTAGAACTAGATATTGACTTGCAAAACATAGAAGTTGGCCATACACCTGCCAGCATTCGTGAATCACTGCTTGAAAAGGTAATCACTATGGGTGACAAATTTGTTGCTGCCGTACAAAAGGAATATCCACCTGGAATTATTGGACCTTTCTCACTACAGAGTGTGATCACAAAAGATTTGGAGATAATTGTTTATGATGTATCACTTAGAGTGCCAGGAAATCCTATTCTAGCTACAACAAGCCCTTATACAAAATATCAATATGGTCAGACCTTTGGAATTGGTCGTCGAATTGCCATGGAGATTAAAACTGCTCAAGAAGAAGGAAAATTAGCCAGAATTGTTACTTAGGCTTTCATAGTCTCTCGTAGTAAATTATTCCTAACCAAAATTGGTATCTTGTAATATGTTGCAAGTGCTATTGCATCTGAAGCACGGTAATTTCTTAATACCATTTCTTTCTTCCCAGTAAAGTACAGATTTGCTCTAAGTGCGGCTCCGCTTTCATAGATTTTGACTTTGACAAGAACTGTTTCATTTTCTTCACAAATTTCTTCAAGCATTCTATAAATTGTTGGAACAGGTTGGTCATTTTTAAGAAAGCTCAAGATATGGGTAGCAACTTCACCAGAAAAAGCATTCATGTGAAATTCTCTTCCATCATTAGATGATAGTAACACCAAACCTTCAATTCCATATTCATCTACAAAACCAATATGAGATATTTTCACTATTTCATAATCTTGTTCTTGGGCATCGTCAATTTTCAAGTTGAAAAACCTAGTTTGCCTAGGAATATCTTTCTAATAAGCATAAATTGATCTACGTAAGAATTTTTCATATGGAAAAACATAATGTACAAAAAAATCATAAGGACAGATTATTTATCCTGTTAGGATTTACTATAATTGGAATATTGTTTTTATTATATTCTAGAATGCAAGATTTTTCAATAACGCCTGATTCGTTACAGTCTGTAGAAAGACTTGCAATCAGCTTTTATGTACTTTTGTTGTTATCATTTATAGCTATTGCATACGGCTTATACCGATACCATCAACGGAAAATGATGGAAAACCTAAGTAACATATTATCAGTCATTGCCAGTACAACTTGGAATAACAAATCAAAAAAAATTTTTGTCGCAGTATTCATTTCATATGGAATGTTCTTTGCATTTACATCCGGAATAATTGTGTATCAACCTGATGTTATGTTTTCATATCATTATGATGCTATAGTTCCTTCAGCTCATTTGAATTCGTGTTGTGGTGAACCCGGGTATATGCCTGAAATTATTGTATACCTGTCAGAACATGTTGGTTTACAGATCATTCCAATTAACTTAGTACTTGTTGTAGTTGTATCATATCTTGTGGGTCTAAACACCTCACTTGCAATTAATGCTATATCCATTACAAAAAAAAGCGGTGGTCTAAGCAGCATAGGTGCAATTACAGGTCTCTTTGTTGCTTGCCCAACATGTGCAGGTACATTTTTTGCTGTATTTGTTGGTTCTGCCACTGCAGTTACATTCACTATATTACTAACCCATCTTCAAACTCTATTTATCGGTATAACAATACCTATACTTTTACTAACACCAATAATTATAGCAAAAAAAATAAAAAAAATAAATCAATAACTGTGTAAAAAAGTAGTTTAAAATTCTGCCACTAAATTAGTTACAATCCTTTAATTTCCCTAAAACTATCTTAAAAATCTCTTCGCTATCAAGCAATATACATGGAATATTATTTTCTTCACATGCCTGACCATTCTCAGTATCACGTGTTACTAGAATCATTTTGTTTTCCATAGCATAATTGATTACGGAAAAATCTGTGTGAAGTTTTAATCCGTCTGCTCGTAATTTTTTCACACTAAATGCATCATACCCAATACTTCTTAATTTTTCATCCATCCCATCATCCATTTCATCAACTAAAATTTTTATTACTTTTTTCGACATATTAATAGAAATTAATTAATAATGATTTATTGGTTTTTAATAGAAATTATAGATGAGAAGCCATTTTTTTAATTTTTGTTACGATTTCTAACTTTCTTTTAATACTTAATTCTGGTTCCATTGTAACAAAAATTGTGCATTCTCTAGAATAAACCGTAATTTGTGTCACATTTTCTCTTTCTGTATGAGTATACCTAACTCTCCCCAGTGAATCATCATAAACTTCTCGCATAGTTCTTGCCGTAGCGGCGTCCTTACAGAATTTTTCCTGCATCTTTTGTGATTCCAATGATGTCTTTTTTTCTTTCATAATTGCTTCTAAAATATTTCCTTCGAGATCAATTATGGCCGCAAATCTCATTGCATCATCTAATTGTAAGATACCTTCAACAATATCTAATAACTCAGATTCAACACTATAATTCAATACGAACGATTCAAAATATAGCCTATATAATTTGATCTTCTTTACTTGATTTTAATACATTTTATTAATAAATAATCAATTAATTTTTCCTGTGAAGCCTTTTTCATTTTTAATAATGATTTGAATAGAATGTTTTCTACATAAGATGGATATTGTTTTAATATAGTATCCTGTAGTTTTGTTCTGTTTTTTACATAATAATCTGTTAATGGCTCAAAAACATGCGAGCCTATTTCCATTTTTTCTATGACGTCAAATTTTTTAGATGTTACACCAATTATGAAATCTTTATCATAATGTTCAGAGGGCCAGGTGAATGATAACATTCCAAGATTTTTTATGTTACTTTTTTTCCTAGTAACTGGAATTGCGAAAGTAAAAATCCCATCTTTTTTCAGAATTCTATTCGATTCAGAAATAAAATCTTTGAATGGTTTAAAATGCTGGGCAGATTCCAAAGCAATAATTCTGTCTGCAGAATTTTTTGAAAAAGGCAGCATTGTAGATGTAGAATTAATTTCATAAATTGAAAAATTTGAAATTCCTTGTTTTAAATGATTTTTTGCTGTTTGCAACTGAAGATAGTTAATATTTACACATACAATTTTGATTTCTGGATATGACGAAGCCCATCTTAATGCAGGAGATGATAAGCCACTTCCAATATCAAGTAAAGATTTTGCTGAATCTAACTCTGCCATATTACCTACTAAGTCACACAGTTTATTTTGTGCCATGATTGGAGTTGCATCACTCTTATCCCAGTAACCAAAATTTAGCATATTACCGCCACTAGCTAATTGCATCACGGGTGATAACACATTATAGAGATTCACAACATCGTTTTCGTTTCTTCGAAATGTCCATAATATAACGTCAAGTGGTTTAATTTTTATCATAAAAAATAATGAATTTAACGCTATATACGATTTGCATTAATAGAATAAAATGTATCACTAACGTTTCATTGGTGCAATAATTGGTTAAATTTTTTGAATACATATGTGAATCAAAAAAGGCATAGTTAGTGTTATAACACAAATTAAAATAAAAATCAGATTCATAATGCCTGAAAATATTATTAATTGTGATGACCGCGGGTTTTGGATAGATGCACACCACTATGTAATAAATTGTAATGAACCACATTTTGCTCAGGAAATTGCATTCATTATGACTACGCTGCACGATGAAGGTTGTTGATATTTTTCTCCAAAAGGTATTAGTTGAAATAAAAAAATTAACTAATGACACCAGAATAATACAAGACTTTCAAAGATGATAGCAAAGACAACAAAAGTTATGGTGTCATACCTGGTGTAATGGAAATTGGTTCAAGAACAGATTTATCAGAAATATTAAATTTATCAACAAAGCCGGCGGTCACTTCTAACACGTATTTAGCATTGTCACCTGAAACACCATTCTCACTACATGCAAGAATTTCTATAGGTTCTAGACACGGGGGAACGTTTTTTTCAATATGAGTAACATTGAAGTTTTCATCAAACCAAATAATATCAATAGAGAATTGCATACCCATCATCCACATATCTTGTGTTCCAGGCTTATCAAAAACAAATAACACTCCTTGGTCATATGGAAGTTCTTCGAAGTTCCATGATAATCCTCTTGCCCTTAATTCTTTTGTCTCTGCAATTTGAACCTGTAACATTTCATCATCAAGTTTGATTGTTCCCATAGGAAATTCAATTGATCCTAATTTAGCATCAGACGGAATATTTAACATACCTACAATTCCGACAATAAATGCGGCTGCTGCTATTGGAATTAATATTTGGGCTCTTGTTGCCATAGAATATGATGATAATAATTTATTTAAAAACTAAAAGAAATGTTACATGATTGAATGCTTAAAATCATGAATAGAAGAGACTGTACTGTTAGTTTGATGCGCAATATCAGAGAGTTTAGAACCGTTGTATACTTTATCAAGATATCTACCAGCTAATATCATTGGACCCCCAACAGCACATGTAATACCGGTTGGCTCTGGTATCCATAACATGATAAATCCAATTTTTTGAATTTTTTTACCTGGGGCAGGTGCGTTATGTAACGCTGATAGAGAACGTTTTGCCTGTCCGTTATCCAGTTTTGCTAAATCAGTATACATATTATTTCGTCTTTTAGCAGACTCGGCTATGATTTTTAGTTTATCAAGGTGTTTTTTCAAAGGATCAATCATATTTTGATTTTACAAAGAAAATTAGTTAAAGACTGATGTAAAGTTCAGTACAGTAGAAGTCAAAAATGTTTACTATTTCACAGCCAAACTAAATATCTAGCATGTATAATAGAGACGAGATTATATAGTATGATTTAACATTATAGAAATTGAAAAAAGAAGATAAGAAAAGATTAGAGTCTATCAAAGCTGCCCACGAAACTACAAAAAACGAATCGGAAAGGAGAGAAGATTACTTGGAAATTATTTCAGAGCTAGTTGAGCTGAAAGGATATGCTACCACATTAGATATCTCGAGATACATGAATGTTAGCCCGCCGAGTGTAACAAAAATGCTTCAAAAGTTAGATGAAAAAGGGTACCTTGAATACGAGAAATATCATGGAATTAATTTAACAGAAAAAGGCAACAAGATTGCACATTCTATTCGCCAGAAGCATGACATATTATTAGAATTCTTTGAAATTTTGGGTGTAGGAAATGAAACTGCCAATCAAGATGCTGAGGGCATAGAGCATCACCTAAATCCAAAAACTATCAGACAGTTAAGAAAATTCATTACGTTCTTAAAATCAAACCCAAAAATAACTGATGAATTCAACGAGTTCTAGATAAAATCTTGTATAATTACTCATAATCATACGTGATCGTAAATATAATTACAACTTTTCAGCATATTGTTCTATACATACAACAGTGAATTTTAATTAGACAAAAAAATATGGTAACTTATTGACGTTTACATCTGAGCTTGATGATTTGATAAGATTTGGCCACGGTGATGTAAAAAGGCTAAGGAATATCAGAGATACTGTAAAACATGATAATTTTATTACAATTGAAGACAAAAAATACGTTGAATCATTGATTTCAACACATTTGAGAAATCAACCGCTTGATGAATTCGAACCTCAACTAACACGTAAACTAGCTCCTAAAAGATCAGTTTCAGCAGATAGTTCTACATCTAATTTTTCAAACAATAAAAAACTTGGGATTACAGCTGGGGTTGTAGCTGCGATTGCATTGATTGTATGTATAGAACAATATGCTGAAAAGTTGTAATTATATTTACGATCACGTATGATTATGAGTAATTAT
>JYMV01005259.1_pt1 | contig 18795 bp, 15 predicted proteins | sample 338911 | NCBI WGS metagenome assembly JYMV01 (sample SAMN03354496, study PRJNA234377) | hydrothermal vent metagenome | biome: Deep sea; feature: Hydrothermal plumes at the Eastern Lau Spreading Center, Western Pacific Ocean; material: Seawater | place: Tonga | collected 2009 | depth 2000 m m
AATTGAAAAGGCAAGCGAGAGTCGTTTATAACCATTTGTTCTCGCCATTGCAGCGAGTATTTTGATGCCATCGATTCTTCCCACAGTAGAAACACAAATTCGAGAACTCGCAATGCAAGGACCATTACGGTCAGCAAGGATTTCAATTGCAGGCAGAACGGCATCTAAATTCTCGAGCGGTTCACCCATCCCCATAAAAACGATGTTGTCAATTTTCGTTTCAAGGGCATGGTTGGCAGCATGCCACTGTGCAATAATTTCTGCAGTTGTTAGATTTCTCAGCAGCCCCATCTGCGCTGTTTGGCAAAAATCACATCCCATTGCACAGCCAACTTGCGAAGAAAGGCAAAGTGTGTGCCTTTTTTTCTTAAAACCATCAATTGGCAGTATTACGGACTCTGTTTCAAGCCCATCATTCATTTTGAGTAAGAATTTCTTCGTGCCAAAGTCATCAATGACCTTGCAGGGGGTGACAGAGGTTTCTGCTAATTCTGGGAATGAAGCATCGCGGTAAAACGCTCTCCATGTATCAATAGAACTGTTCTTGCTTTGAATGCCTAACATTCTGTACAAGATACTAGAATACACGGATGGAGCAAAGCAATTTAGGTGAACGTAGGCAACCCGCGGTATTTATTACTGGCGCAGGTGGTGAAGTTGGGCATGGATTGATTACAGCCCTAAGCGGTGAACATTGTCCAGATATCGTCGCGACAGATTTGCGAGAATTGGATACAGAATTACGAAAGCAATGCGCATCGACCTATTTAGCAGATGTATGTGATCGAGACGCACTTGACCGGTTGCTCGCGATGTACCAAGTGAAGGAAATCTATCATTTGGCAGCAATGCTAAGCACGCGTGCTGAAATTACACCTGAAGTTGCACATCAAGTAAATGTAAATGGAACCGTAAACATTCTTCACATTGCAGCTGAACAAGGTCGCATGTATGGAGAGCCTGTAAAAGTTGTCTTTCCAAGTTCCATCGCAGCATACGGCTTCGGGTCTCTTTCGCAAAAGATTGCTGCAGGAGCAGTTTCGGAAAATGAACATTGCAAACCATCAACTATGTACGGTTGTAATAAGTTGTATTGCGAGCATCTTGGTCGATACTATGCGCATTCCTACCGCCAACTGGCAAAAGATAGCGTTGCTGGGAAAGATAAAAATCGTGGCGTAGTAGATTTTCGCTGCGTTCGTTATCCAGGATTAATTTCAGCAGATACTGTCCCGACAGGTGGCACGAGTGATTTTGTGCCTGAAATGTTGCATGCTGCAGCTCGCGGAGAACAGTACAAATGTTTCGTTCGCCCAGATTCTAGAATTCCATTTATGACAATGCCTGAAGCGATAGAAGCAACATTACAACTTGCTGATACAGAACGAAAAGATTTAACACAAATAGTGTACAACATTGCAAGTTTTAATCCGTCTGCTGGCGAGGTTGCTGACCTTGTCAAAGTGCATTTTCCTAATGCGGATATTACGTTTGAACCTGACGAAAGGCGGCAAGCGATTGTCGATTCTTGGCCGTCGGCGCTTGACTGTTCGGCCGCTCAACGCGATTGGGGTTTTAAGCCAACCTATACACTTGAGCAAGCATTTGAACAATACCTTGTTCCTAGAATTACTAAACAACATGAAAGTTCTGTATGACAACCAAAAGTTCAACCTTCTTTGATCGATCTAATTCAATTCTTTCGCACTTGGAAGAAACTGGACAACTAAAACAACTTCAAATGATTGAGTCGCCAATGGGTCCACGAATTGCCATTCGGGGTAGGGGAGAAGTCGATTGCTTTTGTTCAAATAATTACCTTGGGCTGGCAAATCATCCTGACGTGGTGGAGGCGGGCATCGAAGGGCTTCGTGCGTATGGTGCTGGCACTGCCTCTGTACGATTTATCTGTGGTACCTTTGCGCCCCACGAAGCACTCGAAGAACGGATCGCTTCGTTTCTTGGTGTAGAAGCGAGTTACACATTTGTTTCTTGCTGGAACGCAACGGAGGCAACGTTTCCAACGCTTTGCCAAGATGGCGATGTCATCGTTTCCGATGAACTGAACCACGCGTGTATTATTGACTCGATGCGCTTGACGACTGCTATTCATCGTGGAGTGTCAAAAGTAATTTACAAACATAGCGATATGGAGTCATTACGAGAATCGCTTGTTAAAGCATCAGAGAAACGTAGTATTGACGGAACAATTTTTGTAATTACCGATGGTGTATTTTCGATGGAAGGGGACATTGCATTGCTTCCGGATATTCGAACGCTTTGCGATGAGTTCGGATGTGTTTTAGTCGTTGATGATTCACACGGCACTGGAGTTATGGGAGATACCGGTAGAGGCACGCATGAACACTGCGGAATGTCTGGAAGCGACATTGATATTTTTACGGGTACTCTTGGTAAAGCACTTGGTGGCGGGGCAGGCGGCTATGTCGCAGGCAAACGCGAAGCAGTTGAATTACTCGTGCAACGTGGTAGGCCAACATTATTTTCAAATGCACTTCCTGTAACCGTTGCGTGTTCAGCGAAAACTGCGATTGACACGCTTGTTGCGAATCCATCACTCGTGCAAAAACTGCGTGACAATGTTGCAGCCGCAAGAAAGGGTATTGCAGAAGTAGGATTCGAAGTGTTGGAATCGCCAACGGCAATATGCCCAATCATTGTTGGCGAAACAGCAACTGCAATTTCTATGAGTAACCAATTACTCGACTTGGGAGTTTTTGCGATTGGCTTTGGGTACCCGGTTGTTCCAGAAGGCACTGCAAGGATTCGCGTGCAAATTTCAGCAGCGCACGAACAAGAACATATAGATCGGTTATGCGAAGCCTTGAAACAACTTAAAGAGACGAAGTAAGTTCTTTGCAGCGAGTTGCGTCAAGTTGGTTTGCCCAATTTCCGCCTTGTTTGATGGATGAGCCAACGATTGCAGCATCTGCATATTGGAAAATATCTTTGACATTTTCGGGCGTGACTCCCGAACCTACAAGAAGAGGCAGTTCTGTTGCGCCGCGAACTTCGCGAAGTTGTGCAAGATCAACAGCATGCCCAGTGTGATTGCCGGTAACAATGACACCATCAGCGCCCATGAAGTCTGCGCCTCGTGCGTGGTCGCCAATCGAAAGGTCTGCAGTCAATGCGTGTGAAGAATGCTTCTTTTGAATGTCTGCAAGAATTGCTATATCGTCCGCATCAATACGACGGCGTTCACGCAACAATGGACCCGCATCAGCAACATCCATAATTCCTTCGTCTGCAACGGATGCAAAAGCAAAACCCTCAGCACGAATGAAGTGCGCGCCAGTTGCGTGTGCAACAGCAATTGCGGCTTTGTTCGCACCAGCTAGAATTTGAAGACCAACTGGAACATCAACCGCGTCAACAACTGCTTGCACTGCTACTGTCATTGATGCAATAATTTCCGGGCCTACTTCTCGAAGCAAGTACGGTGTGTCGTGCATGTTTTCAACGAGGACTGCATCGAAACCGTACTCAACAAGTTTGGTTGCTTCGTCAACTGCGACGGCAATAATTTGCTCAGGAGTTTTGTTGTTTTTGGGTGTGCCGGGTAAAGCATGTAAATGTACCATCCCGATGAGAGCATTTTTCTTATTGATAATCTTTCGAAAATCAGCCATTGTTTGCGCCCATGCCAAGCAATGTAAATAATTCCATGCGTGTTGCTGGATTATTCATAAAGAGTCCATGGAGTTTACTTGTTGTTGTCCAACTTTCAGGTTTCTTAACCCCGCGATAACACATACAGAAGTGCCTGCACTTCAAGATTACAGCAACGCCTTGTGGTTGAAGCACCTCTTGTATTGCATCAGCGATTTGCGCAGTAAGTTTTTCTTGAACTTGCAAACGTTTTGCGTACGCATCAACAACACGCGCTATTTTTGAAAGTCCTAGAACGCGACCGTCAGGAATGTACGCAACGTGCGCTTTGCCCACGAACGGAACCATGTGGTGCTCGCAGTGGCTGTGGAGTTCAATATCAGAAACGACAACGAGCTCGTTGTATCCTTCCACTTCAGAGAAGGTGCGTTGAAGAAACTCTTTAGGATCTTGGTTGTATCCTGCAAAGTGATCACGCATCGCATTAATAACTCGATGAGGAGTTTTGAGTAAGCCTTCTCGGTCTACATCTTCGCCAATGAATTCAAGAAGCCCTTTTACATGTTCCATTGCTTGCTCATCGCTGATGGATAGCTTTTTCATATTGTTTATCGCAGTTGACATAGTTTTTACATTATCGCAGAAATAAACTATCTGAGGGATAGTTACATTAGCAATCTCCCCACGAGTCTAAAAGCCAAAGAAGATCGGATACATTTACAATTGAGTCGCCATTGAGGTCCGCACGTCCGGTGTTACCCCATTCTGAAATGATATGCAACATGTCGCTTACGTTCACGACACCATCGCTGTTCAAGTCAGCAGGACAGGGCAGGGTAGCGGCGAGTGTAGTTTGAAATACAACACCTCTAGAACTAGAGTAGGCAGGTGCACCTATTAAAAGTGATCCGCCACCCATCTTGACATTTCGCCCAAAACCAGTTGAGCCGTAGCCGGATGGGATTGTCACGGGAATTCCTAACTGCCAGTAATTTCCTATTTTTTGCGAGGTATAGACCGTGCGGTTTGTGGTTGTATTTGTTTGGCAACCCCAAAACCCTCCGCACGTTCCAAACGTAATAACGCCTTCAGCGATTTGCATACCCTCGGGGAAATAAATGTCGAACCCCCAATTGTTACTTGAAATTGATCCAGTGCTCTGAAAGGAAGTGCCAGTAAGAAGCCAAGTCTCTAGATAATCAAAGGTGGAATTTGGACCTGTTATAGAACACCAAGAAACAACAGACTCGCCGTCGCAAGCGACCCATTTTCCATTCGAGTCACCGGATTGTATTGCAGTGAGGTATTCCCAATTTTCAGTCCCACGAAGATACACGTATGCGCCGTGCACGTTGCCTCCCGAGCAACCTAGTACGGGAGTTGCGCCTACGACTAACATATCGCCGGAGGCATCAATGTCCTGTCCAAATAGTGTGCAACTTGCTGACCAGGGGGCAATCGTTTGAACGTGTTGCCAACCCTTAGCACCACGCTCATACACAAGTACAGTGTCGCGGTATTGTTCATTTGAATCATTACAAGTTATAAAAATGGCGTTATCGCTTGCTGCTGCAAGACTGAAAGAATTGAATCGAGTAGGGTCTGGGTTGGGTAACTCCGAGGTTAATTGCCATCCTGACTTTGTAGGTTCAAGCACAACACCTGCATATCCTGTGCCGGAAAGTGCGATACCAAGAAAGTCATTGCCAAATGCAACGGAGACCGCACGACGTGTGCCAATTGTTGTCGTCTCGGTGAGCGTCCAGCCGGTTATTGAATGTTCGTAGAAACAAACAGCGTACGAACCACTAACTTTTTGTCCTACTGCGGCAAGGTTGTTCTTGACGTCCAATGCTTGCCCCGCGTAGGAGCCAATTTCTGCGATTGGTTCTAACGGAATAACGTCAGCGCTTGCAACTGCAACAGTAGTTGATAATGAAATAAAAAGAACCAAGAAATTAGATTTTAGTGCACGCATTTGTATTTTTCCATTTGATTTTATCGTACAACGTAAGCGTTACAAGTCAAGAGAAATAAACTACTAATAATATAGTTTATTTGAGTCGCCTTTTCCACCATGAAAGAATCTCATTCAGGCGATGTTTTCGCATATCAGGGGCGCCTCCACGACTAAAACCGTGACTTGTTGATTTTGGATATCGAACAAATCTCGCTTCGATACCGCGTAGTTTCAATGCAGCAAAAACTTGTTCGCTTTGCTCGATGTTGCAACGCAAATCGCCTTCACTATGAATAATGAGCATCGGGGTTTCGACATTTCCAAAATGCCGCATGGGTGATTGTCTCCAACGATCTTCGATGCGGCTCCAAAAATTACCACCAAAGTAGCCGTCTTCTTTAGCAGCGAAATCACTATTGCCTCCCATGGAAATTAAGTTGGAAACACATCGATCGGTAATAGCACTGCGGAATTCGTTCGTGTGACCGACAATCCAATTTGTCATATACCCACCATAACTACCGCCCATGACTCCCATGTTCTTTGCGTTAACGTTGCTATCTTTTTGCATCGCTGCGATGACAGACTGCATGTCAACCCAGTCAGCGCCGCCCCAATCATTTTTGATAGCTCCGCAGTGGTCTCGTCCATACCCTTTAGAACCACGAGGGTTTGAGAAGTAGATGGTGTACCCCGCTGAAGCGAGGCATTGAAATTCGTGAAAGAACGTCCACCCATATTGAGCATGTGGACCACCATGAATTTGTAGGATTGCTGGTTTGCTTCTTTTAGTATTTGCTTCTTTCGGCGGGCGCATTATCCAACAATGGACTTTTGTTTTATCGTTTGTAGTTAACCATTTGTCTTTTGAAGGTGCAATCGCATGGTTTTTGCACCATTCTGTATTTTCGAAAGATACTTGTTTTAATGTGATTTTACTTGCTGAAATTTTACCAACGAATATTTCAGGAGGAGCGGTTGCTTTTAAAACTAACAAAGAGCAAGTTTTTCCATCGCTAGCTACATTCCCAATCGTGTGTCCGGCATTGCCTTTAGTAAGCACTTTGAATGCGCCGCCTTTAGTTGAAAATGAATAGAGGTGTTCTTCTCCGTGCCAGCCAATTCTTGCAAGAATATGTGCATTGTCACTTGCCCAAATGAGTTGGGCTTCAAAAGAAACTTCGCCAGTATCAGTAAGAGTTACAGCCATTAGACAGCGGTCGAAATCTTTTGTAATACTTTTGGCATTCCCTTTAGTAGAGCTAGCGATAAATAACTCTAAATTTTGCGTTGAGTACGTGCTTTCATCACCTTCTCGACCAGCCCACGCTAGCCATTTGCCATTCGGCGACCAGCAGATGGAAGTCTTTGGGCCTTTTTTACAGTTGGGTAGTATTGTATTTTTACCACTTTTAATATTGTAAATGACAACTTTCGTAAGGCGAGAATCAGTAAGTGCATTCTTGCTCGTGTTGGTTGTAATCGCAATGTTATCACCTTTAGGTGACCATGCAAATGAAAAGAAACCAAGTGTGTCTTTAGCCCAAATTGTTTTATGCGCTCCGGTAGTTGAATCCACAAGGTATAGATGAAAACGTGCATGCCCGAAATAACCGTCTCCATCAAGTCGATACCACGCTTCTTCAGTGATGATGGGCGGGTCGCTTTCCTTGTTCTCTTTTCTTTTTTCAGATGCAGCTTGTGTGTACACTTCTTCAGTTTGTCGATAAGAAACTGCAAGTTTGCAACCGTTTGGACACCAAGAAATCGATGCAATCGATCCTTCTTTAAAATTAGTAAGTTGTATCGCCTCGCCGCCTGACATGTCAATCATAAATATTTGACCACCGCTTTCACTACCGCGAATAAATGCAACTTGTGAGCCATCTGGTGACCATTGAGGCAAACCATCTTTGCCATCATTCGTTAATTGACGAGGAAGTTTGCTTCCTTTGGTCTGTGCAACCCAAATAGTGGTATTGTTTCGGCCATCTTTCACGCACTTTTTGGTGTATAAGATTTGCGAGCCATCAGGAGAAATTTTGGGGTTACCGACAGAGACAAGATTATCAATATCTTCAGGTGTAATCAGTTTCTTTTTAGCCATAAACTGTATCGTATCGTTTACTCTACCCATAGATGGAACTTAAAGAACTTCTTGCTGATTTAATAGCCATTGACTCGACGAGTAACTTGAGCAATGAGCCAATTGTCGCATATATAGAGCGTTACTTCCAAGGGAGCAAAGTCAAGAGTCATCGACTTCAGGCACACGAAGAAGGCAAATATAATCTTTTGCTTACGAAAGGTGAACCCTCCGAATGTGGTTTGACACTCTGCGGTCATGTAGACACTGTGCCTGCGGATGCCGCGAGGTGGCAAAGTGACCCATGGGTTTTGACAGAACGAGATGAAAACTGGTATGCGCGCGGTTCATGCGACATGAAGGGTTTTATTGCAATTGCAATTCAAGCCATTGAAAAAGCGGAAGTGGTTACCGGTTGTCTTGCTGTTTTGTTTCTTTGTGATGAAGAGTTGGGTTCATTTGGTGCAAAACATATTTTGCAAGAGGGTCTTCCCGTTCCAATTCCAAAGCAAGTCATAATTGGCGAGCCAACTTCCTTGCAAGTTGTTCGATTGCACAAAGGGCATCTGAGTATGTCGATTACGGTTGAAGGCGTATCTGCGCATACTGGGTCACCTCATCTTGGTAAAAATGCGGCAGTGGCTGGGGGAAAAATTATTTGCGCACTTGCAGAATTAGCAAAAAGATATGAAAGTGTTCGCACTGAATCAAGCAATCATTTCCCTGAAGTCGCAAAATTCCCAGTGTTGACAGTTTCCACGCTTACCGCAGGATCTGCAATTAATGTCGTTCCAGATGCATGCACTATTGGAATTGGTTTGCGGTTATTGCCAGACCAAAATAAAGAAGAAGTTGTTGCAGAAATTAAAGACACAATATCTGTTGTTTGTGATTTGACGTGGAATCTTACAGAACTTGGAGATAATCCAACTATGCTTACCGCCGAAAGTTCATCTGTGAACCAGTGGGTTTGCTCGCATATTGGCCAAAAGGGAAGTGTCGGTGTTTCGTATGGAACAGATGGTGGATATTTATCTCGCGTTGGATACGAATGTGTTCTCTATGGAGCGGGTACTATCGCTGTAGCGCATAAGCCAGATGAATTTGTTCCAATAGATGAGATGAAAACTTGTGCCAGTACTATTCAATCTGCCGCGCAACATTTTTGTGGCGGTGATGCATGACCATCTACAATCCTGAACTAGTTTGGATTGACGGGTCATTCGTTGCAAAAAAATCAATTACGGTCGAGCAAGGTGTTATCACTGGAATTGGCAATGGTGATGGTTCGGATAAGGGCGCCTTTTTGCCTGGTTTTGTGAATACGCATAGTCATGCTTTCCAAAGGGGACTACGTGGACGGGGTGAGCTATTTCCAAGTGGGAGCGATAGTTTTTGGGGATGGCGAGAAGAGATGTACAAGTTAGTTAGCGAGTTGTCCGTCGGTCAATTTCGCAAGTTGTGCGTGCAATCTTTTTTAGAAATGCGACAAGCAGGGATTACAACAGTTGGTGAGTTTCATTATTTTCATCACGACCGAGATGCTGATTTTGCAATGGATCAAGTAGTACTTGATGCTGCAAATGAGGCAGGCATTCGCATCGTAATTCTTCATGCTTTTTACAACAAGGGTGGATTCGATTTACCTTTGAATGCGGGGCAGAGTAGATTTGAAACTAACAGCCTTGCTTCGTGGTGGTCGCAAGTAGACAAACTCCGCACTTCAGTAGATGGTTCGATGCAGCAAGTTGGTACAGTTGCGCATTCAGTTCGTGCTGTTGGTATAGAAACAATAAAAGAAATCGCAAGTGGTTCAATGCATCGTGGTATGCCAATGCATATCCATGTAGAAGAACAACGCCAAGAAATGGAATCTTGTTTGAAGGCCCATGGTGTAACACCGATGGCACTACTTAACGATGCAATAGAAGTCTCGCCTTTAGTGACGGCTGTGCACTGCACGCATACTGCAGCGGCAGACATGGAACAATGGTTGAGTGCTGGTGGAAATGTTTGTTTGTGTCCGCTTACTGAGGCAAATTTAGCTGATGGCATTTGTGATGTACACCGGATTGTGAAACAGTGTGGATGTGTTTCGCTCGGTTCTGATTCTAATGCGAGAATTTCGATGCTCGAAGAAATGCGTTGGATGGAATATGCACAGCGACTTGTGCGGGAAGAGCGTGGTGTGTGTGTTGACAGCGAAGGCGAAATGGCAAGTTATCTTATTGACGCAGCGACAAAAAATGGTGCGCGATGTCTTGGCATTCCTGCTGGTGTTATTGAAGTTGGAAAACTAGCTGATTTTACAGTTATCGATATGGAGCATCCACAACTTAAAGGTGTAACACCAAAGACGTTAGGCGCAGCGATTTGCTGTGGTGCAGACAATGCAGCGATTAGCCGGACGATTATTGCAGGTGCGTAAGGATGCCCAAGTGTGAACCGAATCGTTTATGCCGTCCAACGGATGAATCATAAATTGGTTTTCGTACTTGGTCAGCGCTAGGAGTTAGTGCAACTTGTTTACTGTTGTAAAATTCGAGACAACGCTCATCGAAATCAACGCCGATATATTGAAGCGTGCCTTCGATTGTTTTTTTGAAATCACTGACAATCGCTTCGTAAGGGACTTCATAAATTAACCCAGGCAAAATAGTGTTCCAATGTTCCATGACGCGTTTGTATTGTTCGTAGACGCCCAACAAATCGCCTAAATCAGCAGTATAAGAATGGTTTGCACTAAAGGAATTTGCAAAACATGAAACACATGTGTCGAGAGGATTGCGAGTAGTGTGAATTATTTTTGCATTCGGGAATAATAAATTGATTAGTCCTATGTGCAAATAATTCATCGGCATCTTGTCGGTACAGAACTTAGAATCACTAGCAAGTCGGTCGAGATATTGTTGTTGCCATTGAGAGTCAGGATCATTAATGCATTTTGGATATGGTTTTTCGTTGACAAATCGAAGTATCTGATTGACTTCGCCGGCGGTATCTATATCAGGATGCGCACCGATAATCTGTTCAAGTAAAGTAGTTCCACTGCGAAACATCCCAACAATAAAAATGGGGTCTGGTACACCGGTACCGGATATACATGTGTCTGGCACAGGTGTGCCAGACCCGACTGATTTTATTACATTATCGACTAGTTTTATATGTTCTTTCAGAGGGAAATTCCCTGCATGCAATTGATTCCCTTTTTCCCATTCCGCCCATGCTTCGTCGAATCGTTCAAGTTCTTCAAGAACGCGTCCTCTGTGCATTCGTAAATTGGATTGGTGATAGGGAGAAAGGGTAGGAGTAAGTGCTGCATCGATTGCTTCAAGTGCAACTTGTGGCTTGTTTTGTTTTCTGGCAATTCTTACTTTTGCAAGTGCTACTAAAACCGAATCAGAAGTGGGTGAATTATCTAGAAATTCGATTGCTTCTTCTGTTCTCCCTAATGATTCAAGTACTTCTGCCTTGCCTGCAATCGCCTCAGTGAAGTCCTTATCTTTTGCAATGGCGCTTTCGTATGATGCTAGTGCTTTTGCTAAATTGCCATTGAGTCGATGTGCTGTCGCTAAAGTTGTATGTGACTGCGCTTCTTGCGGTTGTAATTGAATTAATTTTTGTGCAAATTGAAGTGGGACAGGGAGCGTTCCTGAACTATTAGCTGCCATCGATAGAAGGTGCCATGCTTCGGCATTGTTTGGGTCTGAATCAATAGAGTTTTCGATTGCAATTGCAGCCTTTGAAGCAAGACCTCGCGTTAAACACATTTTTGCATAGAAAATTGCAATCGAAATATCTTCTGGTGCACTTTGGATTGCTTCGGTTGCAATTTCCATCGCTCTGTCAACTTTGCCAGATTGTTCAAGAGTGAGCGCTAGCTCAGCAAGAATAATTGGCGCATTGCCCGAGACTTGTTTCGCCAGGGTGAACCAGTGAATAGCGCCCTTGAGATTACGTCGGTCACGTTCAAGCATGCCAAGCACTCGAATGATTGTTAAATCGTTTGGATTTGCTTTCAGTAATTGTTGGTAAATTTTTTCAGCCTGCCCAAATTTGCCTGCGGCATGTAATTTCCCGGCTTTAGAAATGAGTTGTTGACCAGTAAGTTTCGCCATAAGTAAGCAGGATACAAGTAGAATGACTACTTATGGCAAATTTGCTTTCAGCACGAACAATTTCAAAGTCATTTTCAACAAGGCATCTTTTTCATGGTGTAACTTTACACCTAGAAGAAGGGGAACGGCTGGGGATCATTGGGCCAAACGGCTCAGGCAAATCGACGTTGTTAAAAATTCTTGCGGGGATGGAAACTGCTGATGATGGCGAGATTACCTCTAAACGTGGCTTGCGACTTTGGTATGTTCCTCAGGAATCTATATTTCCTCCAGAATCAACACCGTTGCAAGCAGTGGTCGATTCTATTGGTGGCGACGAATTAGAATCGGAAGTTGCAGCTTCAATTGCACTTTCAAAACTTGGATTTGAAAGCTTTGATCAACCTTTTGGTGAACTTTCAGGTGGTTGGCAAAAGCGTGTTGCAATGGCATGCGGCTTAGTGCATGACCCGGAAGTCATGTTGCTCGATGAGCCGACAAATCACCTAGATCTTGATGCGGTTGAGTGGCTTGAGCGATTCGTGCTTACAGCGAATATGTCAATGTTGTTTGTAACGCATGACCGTCGTTTTCTGGAAAATTGTGCATCTAGAATTTTGGAATTAGCATCGTCGTATCCAGACGGTGCATTTGAAGTGAATGGCAATTACACGGAATTTGTTCGTCGGAAAGAAGCGTTTCTAGTTTCGCAAGAAGCGGAAGAATCTGCGCTTGCAAACAAGGTGCGTCGTGATACAGCTTGGCTTAGGCAAGGAATTCAAGGCAGACAAACGAGAAACAAAACGCAAGTTCGGGACGCTGCATCTCGAAGAGCAGAACTGAAATCTGTTGCGAATCGAAATTTAGCCCCTTCAAAACGTGCTGGAATTAATTTTGACGCTGTTGGGCGTAAGACGAATAAATTACTTGTCATGCACTCCGTTGAAAAATCAATGGGAAATAAATTGCTGTTTAGTGATTTAGATTTAGAATTAACTCCAGGTAGAAGAATTGGTCTTGTCGGTCCAAATGGTTCTGGTAAAACAACACTTCTTAGGCTTATTAATGAGGAACTTAAATCGGACAAAGGGACTATTAAGCGCGCTGATAATTTGCGTGTAGTTACAGCAAGTCAACATCGACTTGACCTTAACCCAAACATTACTTTGCAAGATACACTTTGCCCTATTGGTGAAATGGTTTTATATCGTGGCAAAGAAATGCATGTTTCTGGCTGGGCAGATAGATTTTTATTTACGAGAGAACAGTTAGGCACGCTTGTAGGATCGTTATCTGGTGGCGAACAAGCACGTATACAAATTGCATCTTTAATGTTGCAGCCTGCTGACATATTGTTGCTTGATGAGCCTACAAATGATTTAGATATCCCAACACTAGAGGTACTTGAGGAAGCTTTATTAGATTTTCCTGGTGCTATTTTGTTGATTACGCATGACCGGTTTATGCTTGATCGAATTGCAACTGAATACTTAGCATTAGATGGCAAAGGCACTGCCAAAGAGTTTGCTGGTTTTGAACAGTGGCAGGAGTGGTTGAAACAAAAGCCCACTGTCAAATCGTCTCTTTCAAAGTCTGAATCAGCAAAGGTGCGGCAAAAGAGTGTTCCCGTGAAATTAAGTTATAAATTGCAACGGGAGTTTGATGGAATGGAGAGTGCAATTGCAAGAGCTGAAAGTGAAGTTGAACGGGCAGAATTAATTGTAAATGATGTTGCTGTTATTTCAGACCATTCAAAACATGCTGAAGCCTGTGCAGCTGCTGCGAAAGCGCACGAAGCAGTCCGAATTTTGTACAATCGTTGGGCTGCATTAGAAGCACTTCAAAATTAATTAACCCTCGGCTAAAAATTTCTATAAAAAAACAACACCGTAAGGGGTTGTTTTTTTAATAGCGGGGACAGGATTCGAACCTGCGACCTTCAGGTTATGAGCCTGACGAGCTACCAGACTGCTCTACCCCGCATCGGGGTTAGGCAGTATACGCTAATTGGCTTGATTACGCCTAATTGGTCGATGATTATTGTGTGAGTTTAGTATCTAAATTGAATTTTGGATGGCTGTACATACTATGTGGATTAGTACTAACAGTTGCTGCAATTATCCTTCCTGCACACCAAGAGCTTCAGGAGTTAAAGTCAAAGCAGGAAGTTATTGCTGATGATTTAGAATATCTTGAATACCAAGTGACTATATATGAAACATTTCTACAAGATATTGTTAACCGAGAACCTGACTTCATACAACGGCTAACTGAAATGCAATTCAATAGAGCACCGCAAGGTGAACAGGTTGTTTTTGACCCCTCAGCTCCAAGGACTCCGCTTGAATGGGTTGCGCAACGGGCTATCAAATCGCGCACAATTCAATCGGATGTACAGCAAGCTTCGTTACTTTCAAAATTCACTGAAGATGAGGGGCGCCTATGGGTGCTCGCCGTGGGCATTATCATTTTATTTGTTGGGTTGACTTCTCAAGCAAGTCCAACAGACAAAACAATTGAATAATCGCATTCTTTTCCTCTGGGTAAAGAAATAGCGCAGTACTTTTCGGTTTCGATTCTTGGGTGGTTACGCTTCTAGTTATGTCATGGAATGTAGATGAGATTAACGATAATGCACTTCGGCTTCTTTGTATTGATGGGCTTGGTGGTGCAACGTTATCAAAACTTGTTGTAGCTGCAGGTGGAATCAATGAGGCTGGAGATGCTTTGGAATCTGGCCAGGCAACGGAGTGGTTGCCTAGGGGGGCGAGCGAAATGTTGCGTGATCGAATGCAACGGATGGAAGTCGATCCAGCACGGTGGTCTGCGGAAGCGGTTGCAGCAAAAATTGTACTTGTCACGGATGATGACTTCCCGCAATTCTTGTCGCCGCTCCCCGCTTGCCCAGCAGCATTGTGGTATCGGGGCTCACTCGAGGGTCTTTCCCTTGCATCAGTTGGAATTGTTGGATCTCGTAGATGTACTAAATATGGGATAGAACAGGCTACCTTGTTCTCAAAAGAAATTGTTCAATCTGATTTAACTGTAATTTCGGGTGGAGCACGTGGTATTGATGCAGCCGCACATCGAACAGCAATTCAGTATGGGGGTTCTACCGCAGTTGTTCTTGGTTCAGGTTTAAGCGTCGTATATCCTCCCGAACATGCGACACTATTTGATTCAATTGTTCGTGAGAACGGTGTAATTGTGAGTGAATTTCCGTGTCATCGTTCTCCGCGTCCGGCGTATTTTCCTCGTCGAAATAGAATTGTCTCGGGTTTGTCATCGGTGGTCCTTGTTGTTGAAGCAGCCCGTAGAAGCGGTGCGCTCATTACAGCAAGGATCGCCGTTGAAGAGCATGGTCGGCAGGTCTTTGCTATTCCAGGTCGATTAGGTGATAGCACGTCTGCAGGATGCTTGCAATGCATGAGAGATGGCTGGGCTGGAGTGGCAATTCAGCCAGCTGATATTATCGAAGAGGCGGTAAGTGCTTGGGCGCGTTTATCTAGTAACTTCGCAATACACCAGTAACAATTCCCTGCACAACACAATGTTTAACAATGATTGGATCGAACTCAGTATTGGCTGGTTGAAGTCGAATGGTACCATTCGTTTCTTTATAAAAAGTTTTCAAAGTAGTTTCGCCGTCAGGGAGTAAAGCCACAACACGATCGCCGTTTTTTGCTGTCGATTGTTTTTGTACTAAAACGAAATCGCCGTCGAGAATACCCTCGTCTTTCATAGATTCGCCTTCTACTCGGAGAGCGAATGTATCGCCTCGTTGGCCGACCCTTGGTCCGAACATACTCGTTAAATCTAAAGTTTCGCTGTCTTCACATCGTTCAATCGGCATGCCAGCAGCAATGCGCCCCACCAAAGGAAACCGCATCGCTGCATTTTCTTTCTTTTCATACCGTTCTGTTATTGATTCAGCAATCGATAAAGAGCGTGCTCTGTTCGCTTCTCTTGTTAATGCTCCTTTGCGTATCAACGCTTCTATTCGTTCGAATACCGTTACTTTGCTGACGCCGATTTGTTCGGCTAGTTCTTGCATCGTTGGGGAGTATCCATGATCGTTTTGGCATTGTCGAATGAGCTCGATTACTTCGAGTTGTTTGGGCGTGAGGTTCATCGTCATGATCCTTTTGTAAAAGAGGGGTGCGTCCAAAGAGGGTGAGTTGGTTCACTTTGCAGAATACATTTTCTGCTTCGTGACAAATGTTCTTATATAAGGATGTAATAAGTTTCGCTAATTTATTTTTGCGAGGTTTTCTGCTTGGAGTTTCGTGCACAGTGATAGTCTCAAGTACTTCAATTGCTGCTGCAGCAGGGGAGAAAAACACTCTGTCGATTTTAAGGATGCGGTCAAGAAATGTTTTTGGTCGTGCACTTCTGTGTTTTGGCGGTGAAGTGAGTAGTGCTGATGGGGCACCACCTTCTACCGCAACGATGCGATTGCCTTCACCAAAATATTTGGTTCCGTATGTTTGACTTGGTCCAAGTTGTAGTAGTGGTACTTCCATAATGCAATGCTCCTGCCTTCTAAAATTACTATCGGCAAGGTTGTACGGTATATGTTAGGCAAACATAACCATAATGTCAAATTATATTGAAAAGCGTTATTATTTGCGTTGTGTGTAAGATTCCAGACAAAATAATTTCCAATTCTTGGATGTTGGACCCTAACATTACTTATTTGAACCACGGAAGTTTTGGCGCGAGGGTGTCTGAGGTTTTTGAATACCAGCAATCCCTCAAAAGAGAACTTGAGCTCTCACCTATTAATTTTTTAGATAGACAGCGGTATCGAATCGATGAAGCAAGGAACTGTATTTCCTCTTTCCTTGGTGCTGAAGTAGAAGGGTTTGGCTTTGTTGATAATGCAACAACTGGAGTTGGTTGTGTGGTGCAGTCCATTCAAATTGAGCCTGAGGATGAAATTTTAACTACTAACCTAGTGTATAACGGAATCAGGCAATTATTAACCCGAATTGCTTCCGATGCTTGTTGTTCCTATAGAGAATTGCAGGTTCAGTTTCCATTACAAAGCCAAAATGAATTACTACAATTAATTACCGATGCAATTTCAAATAAAACTAAATTACTTGTTGTTGATCACGTAGCTTCTGCTTCGGCTATTGTATTCCCAGTAAAAGAAATAGCTAAAATTTGTAAGGAAAGAGGCATTTTACTCTTAGTAGATGGGGCGCATGCACCGGGAATGCTTGATCTACATATCGATTCGATTGGAGCAGATTGGTATGTTGGTAATTTGCATAAATGGATTTGTGCGCCACTTAGTGCTGGTTTTGTGTACACGTCCGAGCCACACAGGGACACAACACATCCCATGACCATTAGCCATTGGTATAAACAAGGGATAACCAATGAATTTAATTGGCAAGGGACTAAAGATATTACTCCTTGGCTTGCTGCAGCAAAAGCAGTCGAATGGGGAAGTAAAATTGGATGGAGCCGAATTCAACAACACAACCATGCATTTGCAGTCTGGATGCAAAAGACCTTAGTTGCTACTTGGAATGTTGAGCCTCTTTCGCCTTTAGATGGATCGATGCTTGGATCTATGGTGACTGTGCCGCTTCCTGCTACTTTGCCGAATGAAATGGAAGCTTGTTTGGCCTATCGAGATTATTTGTATGAAAATTACCAAATAGAAGTACCAATCTTCGAACTTCAAGGTCGTGGAGTCGTACGATTGAGTGGGCAACTCTATTCTCGGGAAGAGCATCTAAAGCGTTTAATATCGGCAGTTTGCGATTATTCCGCTTGAAATGCAAATTATTTTTCGTATTTTAAAGAAATATGACAAATATAACTTGACATATATCCATATTTAGTGCAAATTAACGATGTCCGTTAGTCGGATAGTGACAACACTGATTGTTTGCCCTTAGGAGGGTGAGGGATCTATCATCTTTTTGCGAGAGCAAAAAACATGATTTTGCCGAATTCAAAAGGTGTGTCAAGGGACGGACAAGCCGTATGAATTCGGCATGTTAAGGATCAATACCTTGTTGGTGTTGATAAATGTAAGGGAACATAACCTGACCTGAGAAAGAGGTTGTGCAACAGACAAACGCTTCCACGTCCTGTTGCTTGGTTAAACTTCAATTTCCCAAAAGATTAGGGCTCTTGGCCGGCAAGAGCCCTTTTTCATGCTCGTTACTAATTTGCGCTCGAAATGTTTAGTGATTTTGTAATTTGATAATTGATTAACCGCAATGCGCCAGAGTTGCTGCACCAAGTAGCCCAGCATCAGGTCCAAGGATGGTGATGCAAATTTCACATTGCTGGCAATGCGGGGGAAAAACGTCTTTGAGGAATTGTTCACGAATCGTCTGTATATAAGATTCGCCGAGAGCTTCGACAAGACCACCACCGAGAACAACTTTGTTAAGCGAGAGTAGGGTAATTACATTTGCAAGCGAAGTACCAATCCGTTTTGCGCCAGCATTGATAACGGTGGTTAGTGCTTCGTCTTTACCGTAGCCGTTTTGGATCGTTTTGGTATCTAGTTCGGGGTTTTGAAGAATTCTTTGCATTCCGCTTCTGCTTGCAAATGCCTCGAGTACTCTGTGAGAATGGTCATCGCTATGCTCGCAGATGCCCATGCCAAATTCACCACCAGTGCCAAGAGGTCCTCGCCAGATTGTGTTATTTAAGATTAAGCCTCCGCCGATTCCAGTACCAATCCATACCGCGAAGAGCGATTCAGAACCTCTACCAGCGCCAAACTTAAATTCCCCCCAAGCTGCGGCGGTGACATCATTTTCAATAATAACGTTGCAATGCAATTTTTCGCTAATAAACTGAGCTAGGGGCACATTGTCCCAATCTAAATTCTCAGCACGAAGGACAATGCCATTTGTAGCATCAACACTTCCTGCAACGGAGATTCCGACACCATCGCGTACATCTGCGCCGAGTTCAGTAACAGCATCGCAAACTTGATTTGCTACAGTTTCAAAATCGCCTCGAGCAACTATTGGTTGATGTAA
>JYMV01021629.1_pt1 | contig 18794 bp, 16 predicted proteins | sample 338911 | NCBI WGS metagenome assembly JYMV01 (sample SAMN03354496, study PRJNA234377) | hydrothermal vent metagenome | biome: Deep sea; feature: Hydrothermal plumes at the Eastern Lau Spreading Center, Western Pacific Ocean; material: Seawater | place: Tonga | collected 2009 | depth 2000 m m
CCTGTTAATACAAAAAATAAGGTTAAACCTATGGCATCAAAAAATTGCAGTACACCAATAATTCGTAAACAGGGAATTCCCAAACGAATAATTTCCGGTTCATCTGAGAAAATGGTAATTACCCAATGAGGTCCAAAAATAAATAGAAGTCCCATACTCCCCATTATTAATAATGCCCACTTCAAGGCACTCCAGATTGCCAATTCTGCATTATCAGGATCTTCTTCACCCAGGTATTTACCAACTAAAGTAGCAGCAGCCATTCCCACACCTACCGCAGGCATAAAGGAAGCATGGGCAATATTTAATATAACCTCTGACGTAGCAAGCTCAATAGTACCGATAGTGCCAATAATTTTATAAAATATGGCAAAACCCGTCATGGAAATTACTTCCTGTGCACCAATGGGAAACCCCAATTTAATTTGTTGTATTAGATTTTTTGAAGAATACTGAAATTGAAGAGGTTTATACTTTTTTACTTTTTCATTTAAAATATGCAGACTATATTGAACAACCATCCAGCCAGAAGCAATTACGGTGGCCAATGCTGCTCCCTTAACAGCCATTGCAGGAAAATCATACCACTGCCATAAAACAGCCATCCATGGTATTCCAATCTTTTCAAAAAAGGCTGTCACTCCATCTGTACCATAAATGAGTCCTGCATTTAAATAGACATTAATTAAATTAGAGACTATGGTGACTTTCATGTGAATTTTAGTTTGTTCAATACCTGTATAAAATCCCTGAAAAGCAAAACCTGACAGCACAAAGAATATTCCGTAAAATCCAATATACATATAACTTGCACATTGGGGGATTACATCAGAATCCTGTAAAAATATTTCAGCAATTTCAACAGAAAAATAGGTTCCCAATAATGTAGCAGGAATAGCCAGTAAAAAGACCAACATGATACCATTATGCAGGGCATGGCCACATTCATCAAATATTTTTTGACCAAGTCTACGAGAGGTAACTGTTTGCACGGCTGTTCGAACACCAATCCCCATACTCATAAACACCCATAATAATAGTGATCCCATCCCGGTTGCAGCTAAAGCAACAGCGCCTAAACGACTCACCATTGCCATATCAGTTAGACCCATGATGACCCGGCTTAAATTACTGAATATTATGGGGATGGCAAGTGTGATTACCTCCGATGAAATGCGTTTATCGGATTTAATGAATTTCATTATTCAGAGAAAATTAAAAGTAAGAAATTTTACTTTTTATTGACAAATTGTACTAAATTGTCTGGAAGGTCAACTTCCATTAGAAGAAGTGCTTGTCCGTGTGTTTTGCCTTGTGCATCATTGATAAGAGACTCACTTCCCCCACCGCCTAAACTATCACCTAAAATAAAATTCAATGCCAAGAGATTATCCATTTCATAGCGAAGGATTTCTCCTTTAGCAATACTCTTAAAATGCTGTTGTATGACAGATGTGGAAATGTTGATTTTTGCCCATTCATATAATTCTTGAGATTTAAACATTAAGCCCACATTTGAATGGGCACCTTTATCTCCTGATCGTGCATGAGCAATTCGATTTAATGGTATTTTCATATTTTAAATTACATCCACTGAAGTGTGTACCAATTCTTTGGGAATGAGAGCCGGCCAATAGGCTATAATCTCCTGGGCTTTGGGTCTGCCACCAGAAAACCCAGTGATTCCCGGAGGTCCGCTGGTAATTACAGGAGCAATTTCCTTCCCAAATCGATTTACATTATCTTTATTAGCATCTTTTACCCCCAATCGCAAAACTACCTCATTAATTTGAGATGGAATAGAATTTATTTCTCCATGACAGGAAGATAATCCTAAATATTCCGTTGAAGTATCATCAAAATTGGCGCCGCTATTATTTAAACGTTTCCAAATTATTTCTGCTGTGAGCTGTGCCTTCTCATAAGCATTTGGTCCCGATATTGTCAATTGACCAGAGGCTTTATAACCGGCAAAGTAAGATATTGACACTTTATAAGTATCCGTAGGTATTAGACCTGCAACATTGGTAATAGCCACTTTATTATGGCCTAAATCGTTTAATTTGAAGGAGGTAAAATCTACACAAACATCGGGAGAGATATAATGATTGGGGTCCCCCATTTCATAGAGGACTTGTTCTCCGATAGTTTCCCGATTTACCAATCCGCCTGTATTTTTATGTTTAGTAATGCAAAATTCTCCATTGGGCTGCATTTCAATAATGGGGTAGCCAACGTCAGCCAAATTTGGTACATCCTGCCATTTTGAATAATTACCTCCGGTACATTGGGCTCCACATTCGGTAATATGGCCGGCCAATGTTCCTGCTGCCAGCAAATCGTAATTATCAGCTTTCCAGCCATATTCATAAATACAGGGTCCTAAGGCTAATCCCGGGTCTGATACTCTGCCAGCCAATACAATTTGCGCGCCCTTTTCAAGGGCTTCAGCTATGGTTGAGCTGTTAATGTACACATTTACTGAATAAACCTTGTCAGCAATAGAATCAAAAGAATTGCCAGTATCCATATTTTCAAATGCGACACCTTGTTTTCGTAAATTAGCAAGTGTGGGAAATATATCATCTCCCTGAATGACTCCAATTTTGATAGGATTGCCTGTGGAATTTGATAATTTTAATAATTCATCTCTACATGAATTTGGATTTACACCCCCAGCATTGGTAATAACTTTCAATCCATCATTTTGTATTTCAGGCAATATTCTACCAACCAAATCAATAAAATCACGAGCATATCCAGCATTCGGATTTTTCAATTTTTGGCGCTGCATAATGGAAAGTGTAACTTCAGCCAGATAATCTAAGGTTAAGTAATCTAATGGACCATCTTTTACAAGATTCACCGGAGCATCAATAGAATCTCCCCAGAAGCCTTGGCCATTTCCAATTCGAATAATATTTTTCATACTTGCAATACTCCAAATTTTGGTTCCGGCATTTTACATTGATGAGCAATAATTTCCAAAGAACGAATTAATATATTCCGAGTTTCCCGAGGATCTATTATTTCATCTATCCACATGCGAGCAGCCGCATAACGAGGATCCGATTGTATGTCATACCGTTTTTTAATTTTTTGAATTAAATCTGTTTTTGTTTTTTCATCAACATCACCCATTTTAGCCAATTTTATTTGTGCAAGGGTTTTAGCTGCTGAATCCCCACCCATTACAGCAATTTTAGCCGAAGGCCATGCAAACATAAACCGAGGGCTATATGCACGTCCTGATAAGGCATAATTACCGGCGCCATAACTGCCTCCAATTACCAGAGTGATTTTTGGTACCACCGAATTACTCACTGCATTTACCATTTTCGCACCATCTTTAGCAATTCCTCCCCATTCTGATGTTTTGCCAACCATAAATCCGTTTACATCATGAATGAAAAGCAGAGGGATTCTATCTTGATTGCAATTCATAATAAATCGAGCACCTTTATCAGCAGAATCAGAATAGATGACACCACCCATTTGCATTTCACCCAATTCTGTACGCGATATTTTACGTTGATTGGCAACAATACCAATACTCATCCCGCCAATTCTAGCTGTTCCGCATACCAGAGTTTTACCGTAGGCCATTTTAAATTCACTAAAGAGGCTGTCATCTACCAGGCGAGCAATTATTTCTCTAATATCATATTGCCCCGGATTTTCAGGATGAAATAAACCTATCAATTCATTTGGTGAAAATTGTGGTTGAATAGATTCTTTCTTTGCATACGCAAGGGCTTTTGATATATTTAAACTACGCATAATAATACGAATTCTTTCCAGCCCGGATAAATCATCTTTTTCGTGGTAGTCGGTTGTTCCACTAATTGCTGAATGTGTGGTTGCTCCACCTAATGTATCCGAATCAATATCCTGGCCTATAGCTGCTTTTACTAATGCAGGTCCGGCTAAAAACATACTGGCGCCTTCAACAATAATATATTTGTCACACATTACCGGAAGATAAGCTCCCCCGGCAACACAAGGACCCATAACAGCAGCGATTTGCGGAATTCCTAAAGCAGACAATCTGGCATTATTATAAAATATTCTACCAAAGTGTGCTTCATCTGGAAAAACCTGATCTTGAAGGGGGAGAAATACTCCAGCTGAATCTACCAGATAAATAACCGGAAGATTATTTTCTAATGCAATTTGTTGAGCTCTCAAGGTTTTCTTCAGGGTTACTTCAAAGTACGCACCTGCCTTCACAGTAGCATCATTAGCAATAATAACACAATCATATCCTTCTATGATTCCAATCCCAATCAAGGTGCCTGATGCTGCCGGAGAGCCATACTCTTCATACATACCCCAAGCTGCATAAAGCCCTAATTCAAAAAAGTGTGTCCCCGGATCAATTAGATCGTCTATTCGTTCCCGAGCAGTAAGTCGTTTTTTATTATGCTGTTTTTCAATAGCAATTGTGCCGCCGCCTAATTTTATTTTTTTCTGTTCTTCCATATAAATAGAAATATATTTAAGGAAATCTTCAGAATTTGATTGAAATTTATCCTGGTTTAGTTTTTCAATCGGTGTGCCTATTTCATCCATCTGACCATTTCCCCATTTTTTCATATTTTTCAATTCGATTCTCAATTCTTTTATCAGGATCAATTTTATTAAGCTCAGAAAAGGATTCCAAAATAGCATCCTTTAATGTCTCAGCAGACTTGTCATAATCCTGATGCGTCCCACCAATAGGTTCGGGCATAATAGTATCGGCTATTCCCATCTCCTTTAGATCTTTAGCCGTTACCATCATTGAATCAGCAGCCTCAGGAGCCCTGGATGCATCCCGAAACAATATTGTGGCACATCCTTCTGGCGATATAACGGAATACCATGTATTTTCAAAACATAGAATTCTATCTCCCACACCAATACCTAAAGCGCCACCAGAGGCTCCTTCTCCAATAACAATATTAATGATAGGGACTCTCAATTTTGCCATTTCGAATAGATTTCTTGCTATAGCCTCAGCCTGTCCTCGTTCTTCTGCGCCAAGTCCTGGATATGCTCCAGGAGTATCAATAAGAGTCAATACGGGGATGTTGTATTTCTCAGCCAGTTTCATCAAACGCAAGGCTTTGCGGTAGCCTTCAGGGCGTGCCATTCCGAAATTTCGAAACAGCTTTGCTTTAGTACCTCTTCCCTTTTCCTGGCTAATAATCATGAGTTTCAAATTATCTATTATAGCGATTCCACATATCATTGCCGGATCATCGGAAAAAAATCTATCACCATGTAATTCAAACCAATAATCCGTAATTCTACTTATATAATCTGATGAATATGGTCTTTTAGGATGACGGGCAAGTTGAACCCTCTCCCAGCGGGAAAGATTTTCATATAATATTTTCTTTTCATTGGTTAATTGCTCTTCTAATTTTTGAACAGCCTCCCTCACATCCATCCCAGTTTTTATACCGGTTGATTTCATAGAATCAATTTTATCTTCAATTTCCCTGAGCGGGGATTCGAAATCAAGTGTGTAATTAGACATTATATTTTAAAAATAGATTTAAGTAATATTTCAATATCAAAAATTAATGAATGGTGCATCGCATAATAATTTTCAAATTCACGAATGAAGTTAATATCAATATTCACTGCCTTTAAATGTGGTAATCCTGTCAATCCCGGTTTAACAATTAATTGGGGATTATTTTCATTGGCAGTCATTATCTGTGATCCAACAAAACTGAGAGAACCGTTTAATACCATAAAGAGTAAAGGTAAATCCTGGATTAATTTACGCTTAGAATGATAGCGTGTAATTTCAACTTTAGATCCATCAATAGACCAAATAATTTCTTTATAATATTTTCTAAGAAGCAGAAAATATAAATGTATGGGGATAGTTAATAATAATAAGACAGACGATAAAATTATATCGAAACATCGTTTTGTAAATTGATGAATATTATCAAATAGAGGCAGTTCAATATTTAAAAGCGGAACCCCTGCCAAATTTTCCACCATACCTTTTCCAATGAGCATATTTTCACCTTTTGGAACCAATTTACAATTAACATTAGTACCAGAAAGTTTACCCAATAACTGGATGAGTTCCCTGATATTAATAAATTTTTCAGGTATAATTAATTCATTGATATTATGATTCTTTATTAATCCAGTCACATCTTCCAATCGGCCAAGAAATTTATCTGTACCAGATTGATTGCCGTCATCGATATATCCAATTAAAATAAAATGTGCCTCCAGTGTATGATTCAGGGAATTTCCAACCCGCATCGATTCATTGCCTGTGCCTAAAATAGCTGCTCTCCTGGTGAAAAGAGGCGTTCTTACTGATAAATTAATTTTTCGGTATCGGTATAAAATATAGATACCAATGCGCCATCCTGCAGAAATGATGGCAGCGAGGAAAAAGGTTATTATTAATACAGCTCTTGAATAGGCGATGACAGCTATAAAATAGGTAGTGGTGGCTGAAAGGAGAAACGCAAATAAAAACACAACCAGAGACCTGCCATAGGAGAGATAATCTTTTTTGTATAAATGGAGCCAATAAGAGCTGATAATCCAACAGAGAATGAAATCAAGAAATAGCAGCCAATGTGCTTGTAAAGTTGAAATAGTAACGATTTCATGATAATAATTCGAATACCAAAAAAACATTGATACAATAAAACTAAATAGTATTGATGAAAAATCTAATAAAATTGAGATAATTCTTGTAGAGTAAATTTTCAAATACGCTAATAATTTTCTGATAGAAATTCCAAATGACACTATAAAATGAAGTAATTTCCAAGATGGATATTGGTCACTATATTTTTTATAATACTTGTGAAAAGCAATATAAAATAATTGAATCATATCATAGGGCGCAGTTTTTGCACTTTCACCCTTATAATGAATGATACTTGTAATTGGATTATATATAATATTATACCCAATTTGTTTTATTCGGTGGCAAAAATCCAGGTCTTCCCCATACATGAAAAATGATTCATCAAATGCGCCTATTTTATCTACGATCAATTTAGGAAAAAGCATAAATGAGCCACTGATAGCATCCACATCATGGATCTTATTTTCATCAAGAAAGGTGAGATTATATTTCCCAAATCGTATGCTTTTAGGGAACAATCTACTCAGTCCGATTAACTTAAAGAAAGCAGAAAACGGATCTGGGAAGCTTCGTTTACAAGCTAATTGCAAAGTCCCATCCGGGTTTAATATCTTTGGTCCTATACAGCCAGTGTTTGGATTTAATGTTATATAATCTAACAGTTTATTAAAAGTATTGTCACTAACCAAAGTATCTGGATTTAGAAGACAGATAAACTCTCCCTTTGATTTCTCAAGACCGATGTTTACTGCTTTTGAAAAACCTAAATTCTCTTTATTCCGAATTAGTTTAATTTGGGGGAATTCATTTTTCACCATCTGGCAGGAATCGTCATGGGAATAATTGTCAACTACAATAATTTCAAATGCTCCAAATTCATTAGTATTAAGGACACTTTGCAAACATTGCCGAAGATAGCTGCTCACATTATAACTTACTATAATTATAGATAATTTCAATATATTTTGAATATTTTCCTGACAAGTAATTTAGGCACCATCCAAATTGCTTCAATAACAATACCCCTATTCATTTTGGATTCTCCCACAGTCCGATCTGTAAAAACAATGGGGATTTCTTGAATTTTAAATCCTTTTACCCATGCCAGAAAATTCATTTCAATTTGAAAAGAATATCCTTGAGAATTAATCGTTTTTAAATCAATGGATTCTAATACTTTTCTATGCAAACATTTAAAACCACCGGTGGAGTCTTTAATTGGAAATCGGATGAGAAATTTTGCATATAAATTTGCAAAATAACTCAATAATAGTCTGCGCATTGGCCAGTTAATAACATTCACACCGCCAATATATCGACTTCCAATTACAAGGTCGGAGGACTTTGACATTTCAACCATCCGCAAAATATCATCAGGGTTATGAGATAAATCAGCATCTATTTGAACTATTAAATCATACCCTCTATCCAATGCCCATTGAAAACCTTCGCAATATGCCGTCCCAAGACCAAGTTTTTTTTCTCGTTCCAATATATGAGTATTCTTATTCTGAATCATAATATCTTTTACTATGTCAGCAGTTCCATCGGGAGAATTATCATCAACAATTAAGAGGTCAACTTCAAGTGGTAATTGAGAAATACGATTAATTAATTCAGAAATATTTTTCTTTTCATTATAAGTTGGCGATATAGCTAATATTTTCATTTTTAGTTTAAAGAGCTTTTTAATAATTTCAAATTATAATTGGTGGAATGTGAAGATGTATTTAATTCTTTTTCTATCTTGCTAACTACCAAGCCACTATGAAGAGGACGTTTGGCAATATACGATTTTACTTTTTGGGTTAATGAATCTGTATCTATTTTTGTTATTAGAGCTGAATCAAACCCAAACACCTTTGCGATATCAAGGGCAAATTCATATCTGCTCATATAATCATCGCTGCCGATATGCAAAATTCCCTCAAAATCCATGATGATACATTGAAAAATAGCTCTCACAATTTGCAGGTTAAAAGTAGGATTTGATATTTGATCTGTTACTACAGAAATGGAATCTTTTTTTAATAAGGATCTATATACCCATGCAAAGAAATTGCCCTTACTGAATAAATCTGAACTATAGAGTACATTAGGGCGAAATATTGCCCATTTCCGCCGGGTTCCCCTGAGAATATTTTCAGCTTCTAATTTTGTTTTCCCATAATAATTAACAGGAAATGTGTGTTCATCTTCGCTATAGGGTCCACTATCCCCATCAAACACATAATCTGACGATATTTGGATTAAATAGGTATTTATATCAGACAATTGAATCAAATTCCGCAAACCTTCCACATTCACTTGATGAGCCAAATCCTTATTTATTTCACTGCCATCAACATTGGTATATGCTGCACAATTTATTATGATGTCAGGCTTAAATGATTCCAATACATTAGATATGTTCTCTTTATCAGTTATATCCAATTTTTGAACGTTTCGCTGATTCTTAGCCAATTGAGTTGGTTGTCTGGTTGTGGATAAAATATTAAACTTATCAGTTAAACCGATCTGCAGTGCTTTTCCCAGTTGGCCTTCAGCACCAGTAATCAATATTTTTCTAGCCAATTATAGTTTGCTTCCGATATTTTTAAATTCAGTAAGTTTTTCGGAAAGTGTGGTGTTATTTAATGAAAGAATTTCAGCCGTCAATATTGCAGCATTTATTGCTCCGGCTTTTCCTACAGCCATAGTTGCTACCGGCACACCTTTGGGCATCTGAACAGTGGAAAGAAGTGCATCTAATCCATCTTCAATACCACCAGCCAAAGGAACCCCTATTACAGGTAATGTGGAGTGAGCCTTTAAAGCCCCAGCTAAATGTGCTGCCATGCCTGCAGCCCCAATTAAAACATGGTAACCATTGTCACGGGCAGAAGATGCAAATTTACTCACGTCATCCGGATTTCTATGTGCAGACATAACTCTTAGATCTAATTCAATATCAAAATATTCAAAATACTTTCGTGATGTCTCAACTGTTTCTTTATCTGACTCACTGCCTATTAAAAAAGCTGCTTTTCCATTCATAGTTTAAATTCCTCCTTTTTGGAATGTATTTGCTATAATTTCTAGTTGTTTTAGTAAAAGAATCTTCTCATGTCCGGGATAATTAACAAAACCGCTTACTAAAATTACCTCATTAACAGATTCAGTTTCAAATATATATACAAAAAATGGACCTCCAGAAGCACTCTCTTCGTGCTCATATATTCCCCTCATAATATGTAGCATATTTTTATCAGCCTGATAGTTCGATGTATTTTTATAAAATTCACTTATTTTAATACTTGGCATTAAATCTGCAAATTCAATTTTTAATTGGTCCCATGCTGATTTTTTTTTCAAATAATTATTTTTCCCACTTTTATGGATAGTAATCCACCGATAGGGGTAGCCACGTCCTATCCATAAAAATGGCTTTAAAGAATCCGCCTTTATTATTTTAAAATCAGGCTGCAAATCAAGCGTATATCCAAAATAGTCTAAAATATTATTTGATAATGAATCATTATATCCATGTTTAAATATATTATTTGTCATTCTGGATGTAACTGTGTTTCTAAATTCTTTTAATATCCAATCGTCATTGTTTTTAATCTCATTTTCCATTGAAATTGCATCGAGTGTGTGAATTCCACATATAATTTGATTATTAGCATATAAATTTTCTAATATAAAAAGTGATGCATCTTTTTCATGGATTTGTGTAATTCGTTCCATGAGATAATCACCGGTTGAATCTTCGGGGAAATCAAGAGAGGCAATTAATATATTACCATATTTATTTACATTATCCAATTCCCATGGATCTTTATATATAAGAGAAAATTCTGGTTCTGGTTGGGGTGTATAAATTATTTGAGAAAATAAATTTCCTAAAATTCTTTCAACATGGGGTTTATCTTCGGGAGAAGAAATAATAATAATTTCATTTTCTTTTCCAATTGGGTCTGAAAGACAGGAGCATGCTGCACAAAAGAGAGCAATGAGTGATATTATGCTTTTCTGCAAATGACTAATAAAGATGATGAATGTTCTGGTCCTCTTACAAGTGTCACTATTATGGAATAGCAGAATACAAGCATTCCCTTTATAAATTGAAAAGGGTTATTTTTTGTCATACTAAGTAAAATATTGTACGGAGTATCCTGAAAAAGAGAGTATTTTCTAACTATTTTGAATTTGTATTTACTACATAATTCATTAAGTGTTTTTAATTGGAAATGATACAAATGTCTAGGAGCATCAAATGGAGCCCATTTTTTATTAAAAAAGATTATTTCTGGAGCATTAATATTTGGAACAGCAATAAGAAGAATTCCATCGGGTGTCAACAATCGATTTAATTGAGAATATAATTCATCAATATTATGAATATGCTCAAGAGAATGCCAGAGAGTAATAACATTAAAATATTCATCCTCTTTTATAATTTCCAAATTTTGTACAGTATTTATGTTTTTACTATCACTTAAATTATCAAGTTTTGATATCTTATCCTGTAAAAATACATTCCATCCCTGTAATGCCATAAAGGCTGCAAACTCGCCATTCCCTCCCCCAACATCTAATAAATTTCCTGATTGATAAAATGAAGAAATCTTTCTGAATTTCCACCGCAATGCCACCCATTGTACGAGCTTGTATATTTTACCCAACTTATTATTTTTTGAGAAATTATGGGGGTCATATTCAGGAGAATTATAATAAGTTGAAATATTGACCTCAGATGGTCTGGGATTTAAATAGACAAAATTACAATCACATTTTACCAATTGAAATAATTCTGGATTTTTAGATAAGCGATCTGAAACTTCAATATATGGAGTGGTTTTATTTTCTCCGCAAACGATACAATTAATTGTCTCCATTTATAAATCTTTAAATTAGCTGACTGTTTCGACAGGAGAATTAATTGATCTTCTCAATTTCCATAATTGATAAGCACCTATGACCATCATTAATATGGATAGATATTGTGCACCAGAAAGATCAAAAGCATATTTTGTATTTGTTCTGATAAATTCTACCATAAAACGCGCAAATCCACCTAAAAATAAATATTCAAATATTATTTCGCCAGGAAAGCTCTGATTTCGTTTTCTATATCTGAGGTAAAAGAAAATTATAAAATAGGCTGACATTTCATACAGTTGTGTTGGGTGTACCGGTATATTAGTTGGCGGCAATCCCTTAGGAAATGCACAAGCCCAGGGCAGATTTGAAGGGATTCCATAATCATCTCCAACCAAGAAACATCCAATCCGCCCAATACCATGGCCTAAAACCAAAAATGGTGCAGACAAGTCGGCAATTTTAAACCAATTTAATTTTTTTCGGTAAATGTACCAAGATACTGCTCCAATTCCACCCACCAATCCACCCAAAAATACCAAGCCAGCACCAAAGTTTTGTATGCCAAATGCAATTCTTTCGCCATTTAAAGTGAATATGCCAGCAATAATATTTATCAATCCATTGATATTATCAGCCGCCTGACCGGTTGGGATATTTTCAATTAGATAATATAATTTAGCACCTAATATTCCACCAATGGCTGCTCGAAAAGTAATATCTTCAGCAATAATTGGATCATATCCTTCTGCTACAACATCTTTTCGTAAAAGATAATTACCCAATAGAAATGCGATAACCATCATAACACCAAAAGATGAAATAGTAAATGACCCAAACTGAAATAATATAGGATACATTAAAAAACTTCCTTAATTAATAATTGTTGATCTCAATATGTGATTTTGAACTTAAGCAGTAGTGAGTAAAACAGGTATACTGATAATAGCCATATCATAAAATATATGCGTATAAACTGTTATTCCAAATCCTCTAAACAAATATAATGACCCTAAAAATATTCCTGCTAATGTTCTCAAATAAAAACTCTTATAAGCAAAATTATCCCCAAATGGACCTAAATAATGAAAAAGTGAAAATATTAAAGCTGAAAGTAAAATTGCGATAAATGCCGAATAAAACCCGCTATAGCCTATAACTTTAGTTAGAAAAGATAGTGAGAGTCCAATTGCGCCAACCCTGAATAGTAATTCTTCCCATATACCAGCACCAATTGCTAAATAAAATTGTTCAGGAATTATATTACGTTCCATAATTGATAATAATAATTTTTCTGACACACTCATCAATATTACAAATCCAATACACCATAAAATACTTTCAGCTATCATAAGTAATAGGAATGTAAACTTTAACTGTCCATTTTTTACTACTCCTCGATTGAAAAACATAACTCCAAAAATTATTATCAATAATATTAATCCATAAATCAATTCAGAATTATTCCCAATACCCATTATTAAATGACGAATTAATACATCCGCCCCATTTCTGATTTTCGCCGATTTATCAAAATATTGAATCCAACACATCACCTCATATAAAAATAACATTGGAAGAATAAAAAGCAGAGAATAATAGATATTCTTTGTAACATTCCAATAGGAAATTGTAACAAACTTATCAGTCATTATCAATTTTTAATACAGCCAGGAATGCTTCCTGAGGCAGTTCAACTATTCCAACTTGTTTCATTCTTTTTTTACCGGATTTTTGCTTTTCCAACAGTTTTCTTTTTCGGGTTATATCACCGCCATAGCATTTTGCAGTTACATTTTTACGAAAAGCTCTTACTGTTTCCCTTGCAATAATTTTACTTCCAACGGATGCCTGAATAGGAATTTCAAATTGCTGCCTATGAATTTCTTCTTTCAGTTTTTTGCACAATGAGGAACCCTGTTTATAGGCATTATCTTTATGGACAATGATACTTAAAGCATCCACAATTTCCCCAGTAATGCGTACATCTAATTTTACCAGGTCACCATGCTGGTTTTCTGTAACTTCATAGTCAAATGAAGCATACCCTCTGCTAATAGATTTTAATTTTTCAAAAAAATCATAAATTATTTCACCTAATGGTATATCAAAAATAAGTTGAACTTTATCGGTTGATAAATAATTAGTTGATCTGTATACTCCTCTCCTGCCCATGCAAAGTTTCATAATGCTGCCAATATACTCAGTTGGCGCTATTATTTCGGCTTTAATGAAAGGTTCATTAATTGTATCAATATCACCAGATTCAGGCATATCAGATGGATTATTAATTTCAAGGAAGGTTCCATTTTTTGTTTGTACCTGATAGTTTACATTGGGACAGGTTGTTATCAAATTCATATTAAATTCTCTCTCTAATCTCTCCTGAACAATTTCCATATGTAGTGGTCCTAAAAACCCACACCTGAATCCAAATCCAAGTGCTGTGGAAGTATTAGGTTCAAAGGTTAAGGCAGCATCATTTAATTGTAACTTTTCCAAACTTGTCCTCAAGTCTTCATAATCCTTAGAATCAATGGGGTACATTCCACTGAATACCATTGGTTTAACTGGCTGGTATCCTGGAAGGGGCTTATTAGCGGGATCACTTTTAACTGTGAGTGTGTCCCCGACGCTCACTTCTGAAACATTTTTTATATTTGTGACAATATAGCCCACATCCCCTGCTGACAGACGTTTGACAGGAATTTTTTTCATTTTCAAAATACCAACTTCCGTAATTTCATGACCACCCGGTTTAGCAAAATATTTGGTGGTCATACCCTTTTCTAGATACCCATCGAATATACGCACATAAGGGACAACACCCCGAAACTGATCAAACTGGGAATCAAATATTAGGGCGCGGGTTCCTTTTTCTCCGGGAATATCTGGTTGGGGGATTCTTTCAATAATAGCTGTGAGTACTTTGTCTATACCAATGCCCTCTTTAGCACTTATGGAGAGGATTTCATCTTCATCACAACCGAGTAAATCTACTGTTTGGGAAATAGCACTTTCCAAGTCAGCATTGGGCGCATCTATTTTATTGATAATAGGAATAACAACAAGATCAGCATCAGCGGCTAAATAGGCATTGCTCACTGTCTGTGCTTCCACTCCCTGGGAAGCATCCACCAAAAGAAGTGCACCTTCGCATGCAGCCAAACTCCTGGACACTTCGTAAGTGAAATCTACGTGTCCAGGCGTATCAATTAGGTTCAATTTATACTGAATATTATCAGTATGGGTATATTCCATTTGGATGGGATGTGATTTTATAGTGATCCCTCTTTCACGTTCTAAATCCATATCATCTAATACTTGAGACTGCATTTGATTATCCGTTAGGGTGTGGGTTATTTCCAACAAGCGGTCTGCTAAAGTTGATTTCCCATGGTCTATATGGGCTATAATGCAAAAATTTCTAATTAACAGTGTTTTCATAAAAATAAATAAAAATGATGAATGGAATTGCTATCTCTTATTTTCCAGTAAATTTTGGAGATCGCTTTTCTACAAAAGCCAATAAACCTTCTTTTGTGTCGTTGGAGTTAAAAAGCTTTGCAAATTCTTTCTGTTCATAAGCAAGCCCATTTCTCAGATCGGTATCGACTCCATAATTAACCACATTGATAGTGGCAGTTACTGCTATAGTGGCATTTTTCAGGATTGAAAATGCCAATTTTTCGGTCAGAGGAATCAACTCTTTGATTGGAACTACTTTATTTACCAAGCCAATTCTATATGCTTCGTCCGCATTAATATTATTCCCACTAAGGAGAAGCTCCATGGCCAATCCTTTTCCTACAAGTCGTGGCAGTCTCTGAGTGCCGCCGAATCCTGCAATCAATCCTAATCCTACTTCCGGTTGGCCAAATACGGCATTTTCAGATGCATAACGGATATGACAGGCCATAGCAAATTCACAACCTCCGCCCAATGCAAAGCCATTCACAGCCGCAATTACTGGAAGCTTAAATTCTTCTATTTTCCGTGTTAAATCCTGCCCATATTTTGAAAATAATTCGGCTTCCTTTTCATCCATTTTACTCATAGCCTGAATATCAGCTCCTGCAATAAATGCCTTTTCTCCATTTCCTGTAATAATAACAACTCTAACGGTGGTTTCTTCCAGTATCCAATTTAGTATTGAATCCAACTCTTTCAAAACCTCAATATTTAGAGCATTGTATTGCTCAGGTCTATTGATAGTCAAAGTACATATATCATTTTCAATCTTTTTTAATATTAAATCCATTATTTCCAAAAACTCCTGCTGAATAAAACAACTACTGTAAATATTTCCAACCTTCCAAGTAGCATACAAAAACTTGTGAGCCATTTTGCTAAATCTGTTAGATGCCCCCAATTATCTGTAGGGCCAATGGAACCCAATCCCGGTCCAATATTACCAATTGCTGACGCAGAAGCAGTTAAAGCAGTAGTAACATCTAAACCTGTCATTGATAATACCATAGCAGTAAAAACAAAAATTAATATATAAAATAAGTAAAATCCCAGTGTTGCCCGTACCACGTTGTCATCAATAGTATTTTCACCAATAGTGATATTGAAAACACCTTTGGGATGAAGAAGTTTACGAACTTCATAAAGTAAATATTTTACAACTAATATAGATCTAATAATTTTCATTCCACCTGTGGTAGATCCAGCTGAACCTCCAATAAAAAATAAGAAAAATAATAACATTTTTGACATTTCAGGCCATTCATTAAAATTTTCAGTACTAAAACCTGTTGTGGTTAATATTGAAACTGCAGCAAAAACAGAATGTCTAAAAGATAATAAATCTGTTTGATACTTGTTGGTGCCGACAATATTAATAAAAAATAATATTGAGAAGATAATACATAAACCAAAATATACACGAAACTCATGATCTTTATAATATTCAAATTTGCCCTTAGCAATAAAATAATAATGAAGTGAAAAGTTAGTTGCAGCAAGAAACATAAAAATAATAATAGTCCATTGGATCAATCCGCCATAGGCGGCAATACTAATATTCTTAGTTGAAAATCCACCAGTTGCTATTGTAGTGAAAGAATGGCATATAGCATCAAACCAAGACATTCCTTCAATTTTAAGTATTAAGCAAAGTATAAGAACAAAGCCTACATATATACCCCATAATAATTTAGCAGTCTGTTTTACCCTTGGTGTTATTTTATCTGCAACAGGCCCTGCTACTTCAGCTCTAAACAATTGTACACCCCCCATCCCCAGCATTGGCAAAATTGCAATACTGAAAACGATGATACCCATTCCACCAATAAATTGTGTGAAAGATCGCCAAAATAAGATTCCATGCGGCAGCTCTTCAATCATTAATGTATCGGAATGACCTAGCACTGTGGCACCTGTAGTTGTGAGACCACTCATTGCTTCAAAAAAAGAGTTTGTGTAATCTAATGTACCAGAAAAATAGAATGGAAAAGCACTAAAAATAACGATCGCAATCCATCCTAGAGTAACCACTGCAAATCCATCATGAGTGGATAAGTCTTTTTTATCTTTACTTTTGAAAAATATTACAAGGATTAAACCAGATGTAATTGTAACTGCAATGGATTGTAGTAAAGGGATGAGATCTCCATCGCCATATATTAAGCTGCATCCAACGCTGAAAAGCATTGAGAATCCTAAAATTATTAAAAGCACACCTACTATATAAAAAGACTGTCGTCTTATCATTTGAAATTAATTATTTAAATAATTTTTCTGCGTTAGAAATATTCTCTTCTTTTGTTATCACTAACAATTCATCCTCAGCGAGAATTTCTGTAAAATTATTAGGAATAATCATCTCGTTATTTCTGCAGATGGCCCCAATGCATAATTCTTCAGGTACTTGTTCAATCGAATACTTTTTTCTAAGATACTTACATTCGGGAGTAACAGTTAATTCAATTGCATCCACATCTAAATCTTCAAATCTGGAAACAGGGAGATCTTGCTGGTCACTTCGAATTAATTTTAATACTTCATTAACCGCAGATATATTTTTACTTACAACAGCATCCACACCAATTCTACGGACAGCTTTGAAATAATTTGTTGTGGTAATATGAAGGATGACCTGTTTAACTCCATAATGCTTAACCAGTAAACTAGCCAAAATATTAGTTTGCTCATTTTGAGTTGCGGCAATAAAACAATCCGTTTCTTCAATATTTTCTGAATTGAGGAAATCTATATCTAAACCGTTTGCTTGAAGTATAAGAGTATCAGATAATTTTTTACCAAATATTTTGGCTTTTTCATAATTTTGTTCAACAATCCGTACATTATAATCAGACTGAAGTGATTTTGCTAATAATCGTCCAATTTTACCCAGTCCCAAAATCATTATATTCTTCACCTTAAAAGCCGGTTTTCCTGCCATTCTCTGAATTTCAGGGATATCTTTTGCTTTTCCAATAAAATACCCAATATCATCTTTCTTATAGATTGTGTCCTTTGGGGGAATGAAACTTTCGTTTTCACGAATAACCAGAGCAAGCTTATGCGGAATATACGGGTTAGATAATTCTACATTTTTAATGTTTCTACCAATGAGAGGTGAGGAATGGTCTATTTTAATTCCAACCATATTGATTTTACCATTTTTAAACTCTTCCAAATCAATGGCAGAAGTTTGACGAATTAAATTTTCAATATCTCTTTGTGCAGCTTTTTCAGGATAAACTACATAATCAATCCCGAATTGTTCAGGTGTTATTATAGCATTTTCATGAGAATACTCAGTATTTCTCAAACGACATATAATTTTTTTTGCACCCATTTCATAAGCAGATTTAGCTGCAACCAGATTTACCTCATCAATTTTGGTAAGTGCCAACAAATAATCAATTTCCGTCATATCTATCTGCTGCAGTATTCTCTGAGATGCACCATCACCAACAATTCCGCGAACATCCATGGTATTTGTGATTCTTTGACATTTTTCTTCATCAATGTCAATAATGGTTATATCAAACTTTTCTTTGCTTAGAGCTTTTACAAGGTTAAAGCCTACTTCTCCAACACCGATTACTACAATTTTAATATCCATAATAGTGCTAATATTACTTGATTATTTTTCTTTTATCCAACAGGTATAAGGGGAAATTATGTAATATTTTTATTATTTAATGAGAAAAAAACCCGGCTGATCAGCCGGGTTTTAAAAAGGGAGAAACCTACTTTTTAATTATTACTTAAGAAGCGTCATTGTAATGGTTTCTGTATAACCGGGAGCATTCATTTTCATTAAATAACGACCGCTTGCAACTGATTGACCACTATT
>JYMV01039234.1_pt1 | contig 18793 bp, 22 predicted proteins | sample 338911 | NCBI WGS metagenome assembly JYMV01 (sample SAMN03354496, study PRJNA234377) | hydrothermal vent metagenome | biome: Deep sea; feature: Hydrothermal plumes at the Eastern Lau Spreading Center, Western Pacific Ocean; material: Seawater | place: Tonga | collected 2009 | depth 2000 m m
TAATTTTAACCGTCTTCCGCTACTTTAGTAGTCCTAAGACGCTTTGGTTTATCTGATTGGCTTGTGCCAATATGGATGAACTGGACTGCACCAAAATCTGGTTACGCGCCATGTCAGTCATTTCTTTGGCGAAATCGACATCCCGAATAGAAGAACGAGAAGAATCGATAGCCTGAATCATGTTAGCCAAGTTGGACATGGTGAATTCCAAGCGGTTCTGCACCGAACCCAGTTTACCTCGTTCATCACTAATCAGGGAAATAGCTTTATCCAACTGACTCATGGCCGCTCGTGCATCGGCGACGCTGTCCACATTAAGACCATCTATGCCAAGCCCAACAGCCGTGGAATCCATAATACTGAACTGGAGACGTGAATCAGCCGTGTCATCAATCCCAATCTGCACCGTTCCTCCAGAACCTTCGTTGACGGTAAACTCCTGGCCATCCACATTCCAACCCATATTTTCGTTAATTGTCACCATAACACCCAATTGGGAGAAAGTCAGCTTGGCCGTTTCACCCGCAGCTGGTGTGGGTGGCAGGCTGACATCCTCCGTAGCGCCATCAGACGTAATTCGCATCGTCTCATCAGTTCCATCACCATCAAGATCCTCGAGGGAAAAAGTATATGTACCCGGTAGAGCTCCGGTCAACTTAATACCAGAGACACCTCCCTCCGCCGCTGAGGGGCCATAGGTGCTGGTTGCAGGGTCAATGCTGTTAGCAGTAAAATCACCGTTCAGCAGTTTGATATCGTTGTATTCAACGAACCTTGCTATTCGCCCCACCTCACCGGTCAACTGCTCGAATTCCAGGTTGATGTTCCTCCGGTCATCTGATGTCAGTTGATCGGAAGCGGCTTGAACCGTCAACTCACGCAATCGTGACAAAAGGCTGTTAATCTCAGACAGACCGCTTTCTGCCATCTTGAGGAGGCCGCTGGCCCCTTTGGCGTTCTTTGATGCTTCCTGTAGACCACGAATCTGGTTGTCCATTCGGGTGACCATGGCGGCACCACTGATATCATCAGCCGCTGAGTTGATACGTAGTCCAGAAGCCAACCTTTGAATGTTCTTTTCCAGATCAGCTTGGGCTTTTGAATAAAACTTATAGGCTAGTGATGCAGCTGAATTATTTCTGATTCGGAATCCCATTTTATTACCTCGTCGTTGGTAGTTGATCTGTTCTACACATAGGCAGAATATCAATTAGAATTTATAATTTATACTCTTGAAATTTTATCCCTAAATAAAATTCCCTCATTACCTTTAATCTTTCGAGAATCTTGTTTCAACGCATATTTCTGATATTTATTAATTGATTAGACCTCTTGAAATCTCTCACATTAATCTGACATTTCCCATATAATATTTTATATCCTAGCTCAGCTACGCCGATGGACCTCTTTTCTAATAGAATATCAAATCTGTCTCGAAAACTCAATTTTTCCAACTTTATTTTGAAACTATTTTAACAGCAAAAATAGCAAAAACACGAATTTAGCAACCAAAATGTCACCATACTTTCCATCTAATTCGTGCCGTCTAGCTGAATAATTATCAACCCTGAATTTATAGGGCTCTGTCGCGATATCCATTGTGCCATTTTTATTATCTCGCTACCTAAATCAGTGTTATAATTTAAATATAGGCTAAATGTTCGATGTTAATTTTTTATATTCTACTATATAACGCATAAAACCTTTCAGTTTTTATCTCTCAACATATCTCTGGCAAACTAAATAAACCTAGAGACATATAATTAATAATTTCCAGTTAATCTAAGAAGAAATGACATGAATAAGATCATGAAACTAACAATCATTGCTATCGCTGTATCTATTTCCGTTTTTATGCTCTCAACGTCTCTGCTTTCACACGATACTCCAACAGATGCATCTAAACAGGTTGAGGCTGAAATGGAGGAAACCTTCGGAGCAGCTCCAGTGTCTTTCAAAGTCTATCCAGAGCATATGCGTGCTGGTGCGTGGGAATGGTTCAAATCAACGCTAAGTCCGGATGCAGCCATTCCAGCCAAATATTCCCAACTTATCCCCCTTGGAGTGGCGTCCCAAATTCCATGTAATTATTGTATCTATGCTTATACCACCATGGCAAAAATGCTTGGTGCAACTGGAAAAGAAATTCAAGAGGCTGTCGCGAGTGCAACAGATACACGCCATTGGAGTACCGTCCTGAACGATAGTGGTATCGATTTTGAAGAATTCAAGGCGGAGTGGGACGGAATATTGGTACATCTAAAAGGACAAAGTGAAGTTAAAGAAACCGAGGATGTAAAAGAATAATGAAGCTAATTTACAGATGGCACGTATACTGTGCTGAAGTGGCGTATATGCAATGGTTCACCGAAAGGGGTTTGAACGGCGGACTTAAAAGACGCCACAGCCTTGCTGGATGAATTGAGCTGGTAACCAGCCAGGTTAGGTCCTTAGCTTACCTAACTGTGGAAAGTTTAACTGACCTAGAGTTATTAAAAAAGTAGGGAATAAGATACTATTTTTGAACAACCCAATCCAGATTATCTAAATTATTGAACTTTGGCAGGAGACTGAAAGCCATCATCAAATTTGGAAACAAGAAAACAAGTTACATAAGCATCATGCTTCAATATCATAGAAGGGTGGAATCGACGACTATGAGTGTTTTATAATCTATAGTCAATAAAAACTAATCAGGTTCATCTTGATATTTAGGCTAAAATATACATAAAGGAGATACACATGGGAACTATACTTTTCACCTTTCCAATAAAAGAGGGGAAATTGGATGCTTATAAGCAATGGAGTATCGAATTATCCAAAAGAGCAGAAGAAATCGTCGAATTTAACCAGCGATATGATATAACTCGCCATGCATCATGGCTCGCCCAAATGCCTAGTGGTTCTTATGGTATTGTTTTGCTAGAAGGACCTGGAGCCGAAACACTTAATCAGGAAATGGCAGAATCCGGACATCAATTCGACCGTTGGTTTCAGGAATGGATTGATGAGACTATTGACACATCACTTATTACATTCCCTCAATCGAGTATTGAGTCGAATCATGAAGAAGCATCTGTCAATCACCTAAAGATTGATTTAGATGGTATGTCTGATGGGATTGCAAGCGCGTTAGTTGATCATTTGTCGGACAACAAATAAGCCTCGCTATTGAAGAAATCAATTGAGTCTTTATATTCTTCTTTTCTAAAGTAAGCCTGTCCTAGATAGATAATCACAGGCTCGGTTTTAATCTACTCATACAAAAGTTTTAAAAGATAGCAACCCAACTTGAGCCACAATGGTATCAACTGAAACCATTACTCCTTTTTCTGGCCCAGGTACACATTACTGGCAGAAACTCAGTATATACTCCCCTTGGACCAATAAAAGTATCATACTGTGGTTACATGACGGTGGTTTTTCTAGGGATTTCTCTTAGATTTCCTCTGGAGCAAACAATGGAGATTTGGTGGGAATTTTGTAACCAAAATGTGGTAAGGTGAAGACTATAAGCATACTGCCAATACTCCAAATCGACAAAAGATAAGACAGGCAATAAGATAGAAATTAAACTTACCTAATTCTTTTGGCTGCATGATTATCATCTATCCTTGGAATATCATTAATTCCCAGAGTGACTAATGCTAGAGGTTTTTCATAGCCTTTTAGCTCCGTGAGGACTCCATTCAGGCGATTTATCATATCATGCGTTGTATCTCCACCAACTCCATGATTGATGGCCAATCCTTGCGATATATTCTTTAAGTATTGATGAATGAATGTTAACAGGTCCTAGTCTAGCAATGAAGCCACCTCGATTGTCTTTAGCACCTGCTGCTGTGCTAGCCCCAAAACTGTATGCTGTAATCACCAAAAAATTCTAACCTCCTGGATAGGATCTAGTTAATCTGTCATAGACTCCAAATGAAGTTGGTGACAAGAAGAATATCAAAATTCAAACCTGATTGAAAGGTCAGTAGCAAAAATAAAAAAGCCCTCCAAATTGCTTAACCTGAAGAGCTTTTCTTATCAGTGATTTAGATTGAGGGGGAATACCCCTCGTGCTGGTATAGTATGACTATTTGCACACTTGTCAGTATTATCCGCCTACTCTTCGGGGTTAATTTTTATCTGAGTCACTTTAAATTCATTTGTCTAAATCTACAAAGCCTGGCCGTATTTTGGCATAAAAATCTCGTTGTACCCCACGCACGCTTTCTCCCCCGTCAACTACAATATTTGATCCAACACTAAAATTACCCGCATTTGAAGCTAGGAATATCGCAGCGCCAGCAAGATTTTCTTTTTCACCTACACGTTTCCCTGGAATGTATTTTTTCATTTCATCCGTGTGGTCTCGTGCAATAGTGTTTAAATCTGTTGGAAAATCTCCTGGAGAAATTGTATTTAGTTGTATTCCTTCCCAGGCCAAGCTATCTCCTAAATGTTTACCTAATTGAATGACACCTGCTTTGCTAACACCATATGCAAAATTATAAAATGAATTAATTTTACCGCAACCGTCAATAGAAGCAATGTTAATAACACTTTTTGGTGTTTCAGGTGAACAACCAACTCTAAGCAATGGTAAGAACTTTTGTATCATAAAAAAAATGGTCTTGATATTGAGATTCATAACTGAATCCCAATCTTCTTCTGTTATATTATCTACTTCTTTCCCTCCATCAGAAATACCCGCATTATTAACTAGAATGTCTAATTGCGATTCCTTTTCACTAAATTGTTTAACCAATTTTTCAATCCCTGATAGAGTTCCTAGATCGGCTTGAATATATTCACATGGTCCTATCTTTGAAAGCTCAAATTGTTTTGCTTTAAGTATTTCCTCTCTTCTAGATACAATGTAGACCTTAGCACCGAAATGTAAAAATCCCTTGGCTATCATTGAACCTATTCCCATAGAACCACCTGTAACTAAAGCTGTCTTATTCTCAAGTGTGAAAAGATCTTTCATTTTGACTCCTTTACTTTCAATGAATTCAGGCTATTCTCATCTTATCAAAATCATCAATTCTTGTAAAGATAACGGAAGTATCTAAGTTAATAAGAAGTCTACAATTCTTCGTAACTAAATAGACAGACAAAAACAAAAAAGCCCTCCAGTCTGTTTCACCTGAAAGGCTTGTGATGTAATCAGATAACTCAGAAGACTACTTCAGAATCACCATTTTTCTGGTATTTGTATAGTCATAATAAAATTAGCCATACATGCACTGATAGAAAGGATTACAGCTTATCCTGATAGAAAAATGGAAGTGAAATTTAGGATTGAGGAGAGAGTAGAGAAAGGTACTGGGGAGGAGACTGACTACCCCCACCAGTCGCAATACCCCGTACGGGAGTTGAACCCGTAAAGATAGTTACGCTGTTTTTTGAAGCTTGTCTTTTGCGCTGGAAAATTATCCGCCGCCTAGATTTAGGACACCTGCCAATCGGCACCTACTACAGCAGGGATCGCTCCGCTTACTGGGACGGGCAAAACCAGATTGGAGAACGGGTATCGAGTGGCGTCTACTGGTAAAATCACAAATAAACAATCGTTCAATAACGTAAAGAATTACGTAAAAGTAAATTCGCGCGAAAGGTCATCACCAGTCAGTGGTAATGCGACAGGAGTGCCATCGTTTTCATGCGATATATGTGCTGCTACAATAGCTTCCAGCGCGGCGTAGCCATCTTCACCCGACGACATAATTTCGCCACCACCGAGGAGTTCGACTATTCCTACTTGCAAAACGGCAGTCCAATTCTCGCCGCCAGTAGAAAAATCGACAGGTTGCAATGTGTTGCGGGATGCCCAAGGCGGTTGTTCTCGGTCGTTTCCTTGACGCGCCATTACCTGCCAGATACCACGTTCCTCTTCTATGTGTACTCGTCCCAGAGAACCGTGAATGTCAAACCACCCAGGCACACCGATATTTTCCGATAAATCGATGAAAGCTCGCGTATCACCATCGAATAGCGCAAGGGCATGTCCGCCTGGGTCGTGATATTGCGTTCCACGAAAGTTGGGACGTCTGAATGCGTCAAATCTTCCTGAAATGGAGATAATCTCTCGTTCAGTTAGCATTCTCATAAGGTCAAAAATATGAGTGGCAATGCAGGCAAACAATGCCCCGCCTGAGACGTAAATAAGATTTCCTATCTCACCGATTAAACTGTCTTCCAACATCTCGCGGAGTTTATGATATCGCGGCGACCAACGACGCATGTGGTTTATAGCCAGTCGAACATTATGTTCAGCGCAGATGTCTATCATCTGCCTAGCGGCTGCCGGACTGTGCGCCATCGGTTTTTCACAAAGCACTGCTTGTACGCCAGATTTTACTGCGGCGACTGTTAAATCTCGATGTGACGGAGTATTAGTCACAATACTGACAATATCAATATCCTCGTTTTCGAATAAATCCTTTGCATCAGTATACCCACGTACATCGGAATTTTCATCGATAAAAGCGGAAAGTTGTTCCTCGCTTACCTCACAGGCGGCTATGACTTTTACATTTGACAAACCCATGTAGGCGGTATTATGCGACCTACCTTGGCCACCAAGCCCAATAATAGCAGCACTTTTATATTCCTTGGACAAAGTTATACCTCCTTCAGAATATGAATCTGAGCACCTCTGAAGAGAGACGCCCAGATTTTGTAGGTCGAAATTCACATTTCGACACTTATCCGTTCACTTTGTGAACTTCTCGGTAATACCCCGTACTTGATATGTTTCAGATACGAGTTTCAAACCTTTAGCTAGGAATTGGGGATGAAAAACCCATGACTATGTCACCTTGACCACCACCAGCGTAATATCATCATCCTGTTCTTCTTTATCCACCATATAGGCAATTACATTCTGGATGGTGCTTTCCACCGCCTCTTCCGCACTCAACTCGTCCGACAACTCTGAGAGTACCTCATGGAATCGACCTGATTCTTCATACATCAGCCCTTCCGCATTACGCGGTTCGGTAATGCCATCAGTCGTGAATAAAAGTAAATCTCCCGATTGAAGCTCCAACGTTAGCAATTAATAAGGAATGGAGGGAATCATACCTAGAACTAAAGGGTCAAAAACCAAGAGCTGAGTAGATCAGGTTCGTTTCGTAAATTTAGAACCCAAGATTTTTGTTCACCACATTCTCTAACTTTTCACCTTTCAAGTAACGACGTAGATTATCACAAAAAAACTCAAAAGTCTTTTGTGGTCGATGCTGAGAGGAGCCCGCCCGGTGTGGTGTGATGATCAGGTTAGGAGCTTCCCACAATGGGCTATTAGGTGGTACTGGTTCCACTTCAGCAACGTCCAAGCCCGCACCCGCGATCTGTCCGCTCTTCAAAGCAACAATAAGCGCCTGCTCGTCAACGATCCCTCCACGGGTGACATTGACCAGATAAGCTGTGTTTTTCATGACGGCTAACTCTTTTCCACCAATCAGATGATAGGTTTCGGGAACTTTAGGACAGGCGATCATTACCGCATCCGATTGCTTGAGAAGACTATGCAAATTTTGTCGACTTGGGCGATTGAGTTCGGTAACTTCAAGAGGTTTATCCTGACGCACCGGGTCAATGGCAAGTATGGTCATGTCGTAGCCAACAGCTCTCTTGACTATTTCCAGACCGAATCCACCTAGACCAATGATTCCAAGTGTTCCTCCCGTTAGCTCTAGAGCCGGCATAGGCCAAACTTTCCGACCATTGTCGTCAGTGGTACTGGGAACACCACGAGTTAGAGAAAGCAATAAGGCCCAGGCATGCTCCGCCCCCTGACTGGCATACAGCCCCGCCTATTAGTCACCATAACATCTCGGTTGATGATTTCAGGAAACAGGAGTCCATACTGGCACTGTGAGACTGAATCCAACGCAAATCAGGTGCGGCCTCACAAACAGCTGGTGGAAATAGCCCTAACAGTACCTCTGCATCTTCTGCCATAGCAATTGCTTCTGATTCACTGTGAGCTTGAACCACTTTGTGTTGGCTATGCGCATCAGCAATTTGTTGAAAAATTTGAATTTGTTCCGGGCTGAAAGAGAAATGGATTAATATCTTCATCGAAGCCTCCTGAAGAAATGATTAGCTAGCTTAGCGCTACGAATCCAATTATATGTTGACACTGCTGGATGGACATTATCTGCATCCTTCCAGACGACTGTAACCAATCACTTGTTATGCTTGACTGGGGATCCTGACACACTGAGGATATTCCCAGTATAAAAACTGAACGCACGTTCATTCATAACAAAACAGGTTTCATTTCAACCTACATTCCACGTGAATACCTTAAACTATTCAGAATCAGTTGAGTTTTCCCTTGTTATATCATCTGAGTGTAAAAACTTGAGCTTCAAGACTCCGTTTTCTTGCACAAACTAAGCACTTTCCAACCATTCAATATGCAATGTTTGCTCATTGCCATTATCGTCCGTTATCATGAACTCACCTTTGTTCGAATAATGAACATGCGCTGAGTGCTCATCTGTTGATACGGTGTAATTGGAAAGTTCCCAACTAGTGGAAGTAAGGCCCTGAGATTAGTTATTTATATACTCAAAGAATTGTTCTAAAGTAAAGTCATTCTCCATTTCGTATATCCGAAAGTCATTGGTAACAAGGTCGGCAACTCGATTCCGATCAAACTTTTCTACATCCAGTGCAGAAAAGAAATTATTGATTGCCTTGATGACCTCTGATTCTGTGATCGATGGGCTATGAGTACACCCGAAGACAAAAAGCGTAATGAGGGCAACTGATTTGGCAGTGACAGTTGTTTTCATAATTATGCCTCTGAATTTCATCATATACTCTTTATAAACTGCATATAGAACGATCAACCCACAGCCTCGATTTGACCGTTTGCCTTCGCTGAGAAACCGGGGATAGCCCTAGGTCAGATTCTTGATACAGATTGACGGACTCATGATCTTGGACTCCCAACTCATGGCACAAGCGTTGAGCAAACTCAATATCTTTACGCAAATAGGAAATGAGTACATCGACCATATTAGCAGCCCTGTAACGCCTAGGTTTTAAATTTGCTAAGACATTCTACACGGTTGCCACATCGGGGTAAAGCGATGGGCTAGTCTGAGCCTGTGACGCAGAAAATTAAATCATCCACTCCGGTTTGAAGTCTAGTTCAGACCGACGTGGATAGGTTGTGTGACTTTGGTCTTTTAGCTTCTTGCTGGAAGGGGTTGATGATGCTACATCGTCTCGGAATCTGTTCTTTCTGGCTTGGAAATTACCCGACGTGTATGTACCACCGTGCCAATTAATGCCCAACTAGTTGGCACCCTTTTCCTCAGTATCTCAGTTGATCAGATCTGTTTTCAGTCTAACCTCTTTACTGCTTTTTTACATCAATGGCGAAATGTAATAGACGAAAGTCAGGTTTTCTGTTACGATGTGGACTGAGGGGTTAACCCAGACTAACCAACTGATGAGTTTTATAGTGTTTAGCATGCAATTTACTTTGATCCAGTCAGGAGAGGTCCTTTGAAATGAGCATCTCCCAACTGCAGGCCAAAGCCGATCGTCTCGAGCGAGAACTACAGAAGACACGCCAACTCCTAGCCCAAGCAAACCATGACCCAGTAGCTGTCACTGCCGACCTCGTCCGCACCCGGGCTTATGCCTTCAATGCAACCACGCGTCCGGTCGAGGAGATGGTGGAGGGTGTGCTGATTCTCTCAGCAGATATGGGTTCTGCGTTGTTGACAACGTGATACCTGTCAACCAAGTAGATGCCATCCGCCAGGAAATTTTAGACGCACAATCTACCATTACCCGAAATATACAAACCTTCAAAGAGTTGGTTAGTTCTGAAGAGCTAAACGAACAAGAATTACTAGTCACAAACAAAGTGGAGTTGAGGCCTGTTCGCCGAGTTGGGCATCCTCCCAAGCCACCCAACGACATTGTGTGGATGCCACAGTATGCCCAGCACTTGGCAAACCCAGTTGTTACCGCCGTGGCACGCCGCGTCCTAGACGACCATCTGCGGATTGCCCAGTTGCATACACGTATCATTGCGACCAGTAAGCCAGATGGGACCCCAGGCGATTTTGTCTCGGCTGAGAACAGAGGGTGTGCGGATAGCCGTGAATGGCATACAGATTGGCCCCACGATCTGTCCGCGTATGGAAGTGACAATCCTGGTGAAAACGTCGGCTGCATCCGCCAGCCTTTCCCTGATGTAACCATGTGTTTAGTGATGATCTGGTATCTAACTGATGTAGATGAAGACTCGGGTGGCACATGGGTTGTTCCAGGCTCACACAAAGACAAACGGAACCCTAGGGGGCCATCCGATGGTATCATGGTACAGCACCTATCCTTGGAGATATGCAAGTAACAGCATCTGCTGGGTCTGTCTATATCCAAGACTCGCGAAGTTGGCACGCATCCGCCATGCACAATCCTAGTGGACGAGAAAGGGTGGCTATGGTCAACCGCTGGTGTCCCTGGTGGTTATCTGTCGACGACTATGCTCCTGGTGGCATATACAATATGGTCTGCCGACCACTGTCCCATTTGGAGTATTTGGCACTGCCCACAGACCTACAACCCTTGATGAGACATCTCTGTCCTGATGAACAGGACACACTGCAACAACCTGTGCTCGATCGTGCCAAAGCCGCCCATTTGCGAACACGTTGGGGATTTCGCCAGCTAGAGAAAAATCCAGATAGTCTAGCGCGAGCAAACGCTTATATTCGTGTGCCAATAAGTCTGCCAGAGGGTTGGATGCGCATCGAGTAAAACTCAATCGTCCAAGTTATAGGTATGGCAACTAAGCGTTTCGACGTACAGTATCTGCACTGATAGAAGCATTACAGGAGCACGATAAATCGGTTCGTATTGCTACGACAAAGGCATTTAAATCCTAAGTGATGGTGGGTTTAGTTTGCCCTTACGAGGGGGTAACCCGCCTTCTTTGAAAGATAAAACGTTCAGGAAAACAAAAAAATCTAATTTATAAGATTATGAGGAGGTAGCATGAAGATCTACCGCATTGCCATCATTGGACTCGGCGGTATGGGCAACAACCACGCCCTTGCTGTCCAAGCCGATGACGGTTGTCAGCTAGTCGGAGGGGCCGAGATCAACCCCAAACGTGCTCGTGCTTGGAAGGAGTGTTTCGGTGTAGATGCCGTATTCGATGACTATGAGAAGATGCTCGACCAGCTTGAGCCCGACATCGTGATCAACTCCACTCAGTCGCCCTTACACTACGCCCCGACTCTGGCGGCGGCCCAGCGTGGCATCCATATATTCTGCGAAAAACCGATGGCCCGAAACCTAGCTCAGGCAGATGAGATGGTCCAAGTCTGCGACGATCACAAGGTCAAATTGGCTATCAACCACATAAAGCGCGTCAGTCTCTACAACAACCATGTCCTCAACCTCATTAAGAAAGGTGAGATCGGCCAACTCATCCGTCTCAGAGCCGCCGACAAGGGCGGACGCAAGTCGGGCAATGCCCTAATGGCGATGGGAACTCACCTTTACGACTGGATGCGACTCTTCGCCGGTGACGTTGAGTGGGCGCATGCCCACTTGCTCCAACTCGATGGCAGAGAATCTACCGTGGATGACATCAAAGACGCACAGGAGATAAACCCCAAGGACCAAAATGACGGTCTGGTGTTGGGCGAACGCTGTTTCGCCTCCTTCCGCTTCAAGGGTGGTGTCCACGCCGAGGCCGATTTCCTTGCCGAGGCGCAGGGGAATGACAGAGGCTATGGCATCGATCTCATTGGCACTGAAGGCCGCATCGCCGTGCGTGAGAGTGTTAGTACCACAATGTTTATCCACCGCGGTCAGCATCACCTCCCCGAACAAGGATGGGAACAAATCCATATAGAAGAAGAGGATAGCGATGAAGAGGGACAGCCACGTAAAAATAGAGGGAGGTTGTTTCTTCAGCACTTGATGATCAAGGATCTAATAGCCGCCATTGAGGAGGATCGTGATCCGGTCGCTAGCGGTCGGGGCGGAGTCGCCAGTATGGAGATGATCAACTTAACCTGGGAATCGCACCGGTGTAGGGAGAGGGTCTACGCTCCGTTGACGTCGCGGGACCATCCACTCGAACGCTGGCGTCGGGAAGAAGGAAATGGATAGTTAAACAATTATTGTTTGGTGATCTCCCAGCTCCTATGCATCAAGAATAGAAAGGATTTGTCGAGGCGATCCAGCAGGGCTTCGAGCCACCGACGTTTGGTGAATGAGGATGCCACATCATGGAGTTTTTGTTTGTTGTCGAGGAGTCGTCGATCACAGGCCGAGAGATGATGCTGGCAAGCAGACCGGGCTGGTTCAACCAAACATCCGGCATACCAGTAACTATCAAACACAGTTGAGTCTAGGAAGGTATATTAATGAAGTTAGTAGTTCTTTCTTACAGTCATCATGGACGAAGTATAGGTCGGACGGGGCGCGATCTCGGTCACGAGATCGTCGGCGTCATGGATGGGGAAGAGGGTGTACGCACCCAGCTGGAGAGCGAGTTCGGCTGCCCCGGATTCGATACGGCAAGTGCATGCTTAGATACAGTCAAACCGGACGTGGCTCTCGTCACCGGAAAACATATAGAGATACCATCTCATATTCAGGCTTGTGTGGATCGGCGTATCCCTTATTTGGTGGATAAACCGTTCGCCGATTGTGCCACCCGTCTCAGGCCAGTGGCTGAGGTCTCCGAAAAGTATGGTGTCTTCAGTGCCTTGATCCTGCCCAATCGTGCCAGCAAGGTTGTGGCCGTGGTCAAGAAGATGGTTGACGATGGCAGTCTAGGCAAATTGGTCCTCTACAACAGCCGGCTCAACAACGGCTCACCGATGCGCTACGATCCGACCCCGTCCGCTTGGCACAACATCCCGTCGATATCTGGAGGTGGCAGCTGGGCGACCGAAGGGGCCCACGGCATCGATACCTATCTCCAATTTGTTGGTGAGAAGCAAGTAACTGTGGTGGGAGCTGTTATGTCCAATGCTATGTATGGGCGTGAGATAGAGGATAGTGCCGTGGGTATGTTGCGTAGCGATGACGGTGTTACCGGCATCATCGAATCTGGTTATACCTTTCCTTCTGAGGGAGGGCGCAGTGGTGACCACTTCTTTCGCTTCATCGGAAGCAAGGCTTCAGTGTTTGCCTTCTATGGCAAGAAAGGTGAGCCCCTTATTGAAGTTAACACCTCTTCAGGCACAGAATTTGAAGAAGACTTAGGACACGGGGAACGCATGCGTAACATAATCAACGAGGGGTTGTCCTCCCTTCAGGAAGGTCGAGTACCCGAGACCAATATCCTTGATGCCGTCCGCGTTCTCGAGATCCAAGATGCCGTCTATGATCATGCTCGAGCGAGCCCTATGACCAACGGCCCTTATCCTATGGGGGCCGTGGCGGCAAGACCGTAAAGCAGTTAAATTGTTTTCTTACGGTTACTCTTTATATCACGACTGTGCACACCTGCATCAGATTGTTCTGAATCTGCCAGTGAAACGGTTTCTTAAACTGTATCTCCAACCAGAGGTGATAATAGCCTTTTCACCGGTCGCCGAACTCGAACTTTTTCGCTCAATTCTGAAGCGCTTGGTATTAGTGACATCTTTCGGAAACTCTTTCGGGGCGAGAGTGATTCCAAATGCCGACTTTTGAGGGAATTATCTTTCAACTTCCTAATTAATTCTTGATGATAGGACACTAGTACGAGGGGCAAACCGCCCACGGGCGGCGTACTCCCACTCAGCTTCGGTGGGTAGCCTTTTACCTGCCCACTCGGCATAGGCTGTCGCATCATCCCATGTGACCAAGATCATTGGGTGTTTACCTGTCGGTGACCACATAGCTACCCAATCCCAACGATCGTATTCATAACCTGTTTCCCTGACACTGAATTTCCCCACTGTTACTTCATGAACATCCATATAGAAAGCATCCAGTTCTACTGTATGCATGGGGCGTGAACGCTTCATCCAGGCTTCAGGCTCATCTTTAGAGACACCCATCTCAAAGGATCCAGCAGGTATCAGTACCATTTCGGCACCATCCTTTGGCTCAGTCTCAACAAGTTTCTTTTCATTCACCTGAAAGCTGGCATTAACAGTACTGACAGTCCCAGCAGTATTCTTCCAAGAAATAATAAAAGTGGTGACTTTCCCTGACACTAAACCTGAATAGTTTATCGTCGCCCGATTATTGACTAACGGCACAGACAGACCATTTGCCAAAGATCTCCGTTCGTGTACGGTTACAATGATAATTCCGTTTCAATGTTTGAACTATCATCAAAGTAAGCGTCAAAATAATACTGTGCCTGCTTAAAATTCGCACCACCATTGAATTTCAAGACTTGACTCGATAGCAGACGACTGATTGATAACTTTTCGTCCTTAACTTAGCAGCATTCTCTCGTTAGGGTCTTGTTGGTGACTCGAACCTCTGCACGACAAGCTCACACTGGTCTTCGGGGAAAAACTCCGTCTTCTCCAAAAAGCCCGCCTTCGTGTAGTCTGCGATGACCTTTCTCCAGAATGTCTGAGCCGGACGATTCTCCAGCATCTGTCTAACTTGCCACTTGCCACGGTATCTATTAAACATGGCGTGAGCTACCTGCTTGCCGAGGCTCTTTCCGCGGAATTTCCGCAGAATGAAGAACTCCCCGATATCGTTCAGATGGACATCTCCATTACTGTAGAACCGTACGAGGCAAAACCTGGCAATCTCGTTTCCCACCATTATCTTAAACCCTTTACCAGACCACCCGTCAGGCCACCTGTCTTCGGGGTCCTGTGGGATTCTGCCAAAGTAATAAGGCTGGTCGTCTGCGCCGCCAAAAAGCCCGTTTGGTGGACACTTCCACTCAGTGTATTGTGACATGTCATAGACGTAGAATCGAATTAGGTTCTGAATAAGCGTGTAATCGTTTTCCTCGACTTCCAAAAGGGTGAATTCCAGCATGATTTTATCCTTCCTTACAACGTGCAAAGCCTCATTCTGATGGGCTTTGATTCAGGTACAGTATTTTTGACTCTTATTTATCAAAGGTAACGACTAAGGCACCATTAGTACCGATTTAGCTACCAATAGCAGGTCAGGTTCCCGTAACTTTGGCAACACCTCCTAACTCATCTCCACCACACCCAACCCAGACAACCATTATCAGTAACAAAATAACTGATCTCTGAGTCATTATATTCACCTTGTACTTAATTTTTAATTTAAATACAGGTTTTTCAGGTGAAGTATGAGTACAGAATACCATGGGAATACTAGGCACTTGTTTCTCTTGGCAAATAGATCTTATAAAAATTTCTTGGTAAACTCAATCTTCATCTTGATATCCTTAATAAGGCAGTTAATTTTTTTAGTAGTAAATAAGCATCATGCTTTAGAAAGCGCCAACTTAGTAAATCTAAGCTTGGCTATTTAATTAATAAGGAAAAAGTAGAAGCTATGGAAACAAAAACAGGTAATGTTAGTTAGGAGTTAACATCTGTATGAAAACAAGCAAGGTACTCAGAATCGTCGATCAAAAAAGTTATGACATCGTCGAAGAAGGCAATAAATATGCGATTACGCAACCCATTATCAAAAGCTATGATTCTGTTCAGTTATTGGTCAAGAGTAGTCGACAACCGATCAATTTAGGTGAGGAGATGATGCCCTATATGGATCTATCTGATCTGAGGGAGTTTATGGATCAACATCAAATCGCCAGAGCTGAGGATACACCTTTGGAAATTTACCTCTATAACTGGGTGGCAGAAGCTCAGGGACCAATGATCTTTCAAACGGGTTGCGTTGTGGATGAAATTGACCTGCTCCTTGTTGAACAAAACCAGTTTGAACTGATTCAGCTACCTCCGCTTAAGATGTCCAGTATCTTCTACATTGGTCCATTTCCATATCAGGAGCACAGTGGTTGGGGGCAAATTAACTGGGAGCAACGAGCAGCAGAAGCTGGATACGAATATACGGCCGTTTTGTATCGGGAACTTTATCATCGCTATGACTTTGATGGAGACAACCAACACATAACAGAAATCGAGATTTCAATTCGTTGACATTTCCAATCGAGACCAGACCCAGATCTGGAACTACAATTAGTACTATTTTCTCCTTGACCAAAGTTTACTTATCTCAGACCTATCTGCTTTTCTTGCGCATTACTTCTTTGCCGTAGATCAATTAACTAGTGTTAATGATAATTAATGTGTCGACCCAACACTACTTTTGAGATATAGCTTTACTCTTGGATATGCTATAGAGAAGCTATAATGGGTTTTTCTACACCAGAAATCAAATTGCTTGAGCAGTTTTTATCCCGTTATTGGGACGATCCAATTGCCATAAATGGTAATGAAAACGACAAAAATTCTAGATGGTTGAATTGATTTAGGGATTATATGAATCACCTTTTTTAATTATTATATAGGATGTATTATGACGTCTATTAATGTAAATATGATTGATACCATTGAACGTGGCGACCATTTTCGGTTAGAAAAATTAATTAAGCTCGGTGCCGATATATTTTCTATTCAATCATTTCATCATAATGCTCAACCTCCCTATTGTTGGTACCCACCAGTTTACGTCGCTATTTCTTTCAATCAAAAAAAAGTGGGCAGATTTTAATCAACAATGGCGCGCTTACACGTGCTTGCAATTGGGATGGATTGGATGAAGCAAAGAAAAGAGGTAGTGAATATTTTATCGAATTGATTGATATACGAAGAAAGATTGAGAATAAACTCATTAAAGCTATATGTGTTCAGGATCGAGAGTCGGCTATCTGGATGCTTAATCGTGATTCTTCTCTAGTCCATGCGAATGAAAATTGGCATGGTGGGGATCGAACACCTCTAATGTATGCCTGCCAGCATGGAAATGTAGAATTAGTAAAATGTCTGATTTCCAAAGGTGCTAATGTCTTTGCTCAAGCCCACGCTACATCGGTAAATGCAATGACTTTAGCACATTTTCATCAAAATCATGATATTGTTGAAGTTCTGTTGGAATATGGTGCAGAAAGTAAAGACATAACTAATTTTCTTTATGCTGCGGGTCAAGGTAAAATGGAATACCTAGTGCAAGCCATTGATAAAGGGATAAATATTAATGAGAAAGATGAGTGTAAACGACACGTGTTAGCTCAGGCTTTTATGACGGGTGATTATGATTTAATTAATTACTTATATGAAAACGGTGTGGATCCAAATCAAAGTCATGGATGGGAAGAATATATGTGGTTAGAACACCATATCAAGAAAGGTGAATTTGATGCGGTTCATTGGATGTTCCAGCATGGTTATGACCCAAATATAAAAAAACTGATGACCAAGCCACCTTAATGAAAGCAGCTGAAAAGTCGGGTTTACCTGAAATGATAGAGTTATTAATTTCATATGGAGTAAAGAGGCTAGATAAAATCTGATGGCTAATATGATAAACTCTCCTGCTACATATGCACTTTCGTGATTCCTGCTTCCCACTGGTGCTTCGGAATCCTGTTGTTGAAAGTCTGGTAGCAGAATGGGTGTTCGCAGCACAAGGTGGGTTGATTGGCAGGGAAATTTAATGAGCATAGATAATATGCTTAATTGTTCTATTCACTCCTGTACTCTAACTATCCCAAAGCTAAACATATCCATTCCAAAGAACATCTAATTCTATTACAGGCAAAAATTCAATTGGTTCATATCAACCAAATATGATTGTATCAAATAGCTGACATTTGGTGGAATACTTTGCTGATATTTACCTTTGTTATGATGTTCTTTGAAAGACTGGAGAAATTCAATTTATTATTTTAGGCACAATGAATCAACGGCGTAAAAAACAATTCCAGCGAATCAATGTTATTGGTACAAGCGGTAGTGGGAAATCAACCTTCAGTCGAAAACTATCAACTATCCTATCTATTGCCCACATTGAAATAGATGCCATTTTTTGGCAACCAAACTGGCAAGAACCTGACGAGGATATCTTCTTCACCAAATTATCTGCTGAAATTTCCTCTTTGTCCTGCTGGGTTTTAGATGGCAACTATGCTCGTACAATACCCATTAAATGGGAGAGAGTCCAAGTTGTCATTTGGTTGGATTATTCCTTCATTCGTACAGTCTTCCAGGCAATTAAGCGGGCAATTCCTGGTGCGTTCAGTCAAAAAGAATTATGGGCTGGTACAGGCAATAAAGAAACCTGGCGCCAACTTTTTTCTAAAGATTCTATAGTCCTGTATACCATCAAGACACATAACAAGGTTAGAAAGAAATACAAGTTGTTTATGTTGGATAAAAGCTATTCTCACATCGAGTTTGTTCGTCTCCGTTTGCCCAAAGAATCAGAACAATTCCTAAATCGGATCAAAGAATTATCTTAGTGCTTAGCCATCTTTACAATTCTCTTTCTTTAGGCTATAATACAAGATCTGTTTAGGCTTTTGACAAATATTAATTGGATTTCCACCAGATTATGTTATATCTAGCAGCAACCTCATCAACAACTTTCGGCTTGACCTTCTTAGGTTCATCCTCACCACACCCAACCAAGACAATCATCATCAACAGCATCACAACAACTGATCTCTGAACCATGATATTCACCTTTCGCATATGAGCGTTTGATATTGATCATGTGCCTAACCTGCTTAATCACTATATCATATATTTCATAAGCTGAGTGAATATTGTGCTCATACCTTTCCCCCAGCACTCTTCGTGTTATATCCATCCCACCTGTAGTTACCATCATTAAT
>JYMV01052467.1_pt1 | contig 18793 bp, 34 predicted proteins | sample 338911 | NCBI WGS metagenome assembly JYMV01 (sample SAMN03354496, study PRJNA234377) | hydrothermal vent metagenome | biome: Deep sea; feature: Hydrothermal plumes at the Eastern Lau Spreading Center, Western Pacific Ocean; material: Seawater | place: Tonga | collected 2009 | depth 2000 m m
TTTCCCCCGAAAGGTTAAGCGATTTCCTCCTCCCACCCGATGCGGGTCTCGATTTTCCCACACTCGAGGTGTCCGATAGGGAGCTAACCCGTCTGAGGAACGGACAACTTATAGACCTAAAGGGGGACTTCAAATTCAAAACCTCACGGGGGTCTTGGCGCTTCTCGATTCCCTCGGGTGGGATTTGGGGGAAATAATTCCCTTGGTGGGAGACCTACCCCAAATCCCCGGAAGGTTTGAGGTTGTTGTCGAAAAACCCTTTGCGGTGGTGGTCGATTACGCCCACACACCCGATGCGCTCGAAAAACTTTTGCAAACGGCGAGGGGTTTAAAGCCTAAGAGGGTAATAACCGTCTTCGGTGCGGGTGGAAACCGCGACAAAACAAAGCGTCCCCTAATGGGTCAAATCGCCGAAAGGTATTCCGACCTGGTGGTGGTAACCTCCGACAACCCCCGTTGGGAGGAGCCGCGGGAAATTATCGAGGATATCCTAAAGGGGGTAAGGGATAAGGATAAAGTCCTCGTAGAGGTCGACAGAAGGGAGGCTATAAGGATAGCCCTCCAAATGGCGCGTGAGGGCGATTTAGTCCTTATAGCGGGTAAGGGACACGAGGATTACCAAGAGATAAGGGGGGAGAGATACCCCTTCGACGATAGGGAGGTCGTTAGGGAACTTTTGGAGGAACCCTTTTAAACGAACACCTTTTCCGGTTTCAGTTTTCCCCCGACAACCCTCCCTATGGCGGAGAATTTTCCCCCTGCGTAAACCCTTAAAAGTTGGTTTTCTCCGAAGTCCCCCTTTAGGTCTATAAGTTGTCCGTTCCTCAGGCGGGTTAGCTCCCTATCGGACACCTCGAGTGTGGGAAAATCGAGACCCGCATCGGGTGGGAGGAGGAAATCGCTTAACCTTTCGGGGGAAAAGGGAGGGCGTTTTCCAAAGTTAGTTTCCCTATCGAGGTTCTTAGGAGCTTTTCGGTGGTCGCCCCCAAGCCGAGTTTATCCCCTATATCCTTAACCAAACTCCTTATATAGGTTCCACCCGAAACGGTTGCCCCAATGGTGAAGCGGGGAGGGTTATACTCCAAAAGGTCGATTTTGTAAACCTTCACCTTTACCGGTTTGAGTTCGACCCTCTTCCCCTTACGGGCGAGTTTGTAAGCCCTCTTTCCCCCAACCTTTTTGGCGCTAAAGGGTGGCGGGGTCTGCTCTATCTCCCCTTCGAAGGACTTAACAACCCTTTCGATTTCCTCCAAAGGTGGAAAAGCCGCCGCTTCGCGGCGGGATATAACCTCTCCCGTAATATCGTAGGTGTCGGTCTCCACGCCCAAAAGTCCCACGGCTCGGTAGGTTTTGGGAAGCCTCTGGTAGTATTCCGCGAGACGGGTAGCCCTACCCAAAAGTAGCAGAAGCAACCCCTCCGCAAAGGGGTCGAGTGTCCCCGTGTGCCCTATTCTCCTTACCCCGAAATGCCTCTTTATTTCGTTCAAAACCCCCGTGGAGGTTATACCTTTCGGTTTTGCCACCGCGAGGAGTCCGAATAATTCCTCCATCGAAAGGTTCTATTTCACCAAACAACCACCTTTTTGGCTTCCAAAATCAGTTTCGCTATATCCCCGTAGGTTAGCTGTTTCTCCTCCAAAACCTTTATACGGCGCGCTTCCGCATCCTCTTTGCAGACAAACCAGTTCGGCTTTGTGGGAATCTTTAAAACCGCATCCTCTATTAGGACGACGATGTCGTTTTCCCCTATGAAGGTGTAGGGGATATCGCTCTTTTTAACCAACCAGAGGGTTTCGACCATTACCAAACCCCCACAACTTGGGATTTTTTCAGTATCTCCGCTATGCGTTCCTCGTCGGTAAACTCCACCTTTAGGTCTTTAGCCCATATTTTGTCCTCGGAGAGGTTTCTTATTTTGAAATCGTCCTCCTCTACGAGGAATACGAGATTTTCCGGATTGTATTCGTAACCTTTGAAGTTTTCGTAACCGAGCGCCACGGGGTCCCAATCGGTTAGGAAGTAGACACCCTCCTTAAGGGCTATAAAAAAGGTTTTGGTTTTCAGGCTTAGGGCGCAGGCTATTTTGAAGGCTTGTATCGCCTTCCACGAAAAGGGGTCTGATTTTAGGACGATGGAAACCTCCATCAGTTAAAGAATAAAACCTTATCCTTCTCGAGGATGAGGTCTACCAACCTTTGGATATCCATCTCCTCCACCCAAGGTGGGACCGTTTGGTGGCGCTTTGCTACCGACGAGCGTCCGCAGTAAACCTTTAAGCCCCTTTCGGTTAACCTTCTGAGGTCGTCCAGTCCCAACCACCAGACACCGTTGCCGTGGAGGTATATGGAAACCTCCGCCCCGATATTCAGAAGCTCCTCCAGGAGTTTGAGAATAGTCTTTCGGTCTTTCGAAAAGGGGTTGTTGGATACCACGAAAAGAACCCTCTGGGAGGTCATTTAACCGAGTCCATTTTAGGGAGGTTGTTGTTGCATTTCAACCAGGGTGGGCTTGGAAAACATAAAATAGCTACATTCCGAGGATGAAAGTACCCTTCTTTAGGTTCGATGGCATAGGGGAGGAACTGAAAAGGGATTTGAACAGAATAATAGAAACGGGTAGGTTGACGAGGGGACCCTTTACCCAACAATTTGAGGAGGAATTTAAGAATTTTCTCGGCGTGGAGTGGGTAAAAACGGTAAACTCCGGAACTACGGCGCTTTACGCCGCCCTGCGCGCTATCGATGTTAAGGATAGGTATGTGGTGGTGCCGGCTTTGAGTTTTATGGCAACCGTGGATGCGGTTTTGCTCGCGGGTGGCAAACCCCTCGTTTTGGATGTCGACGAAACCTATACCCTCGATATAAATCAGCTGGAGGATGCGCTAAAGTGCTACGACGTTAAGGCTATACTGCCGGTTCACCTATTCGGAAATATGGCGGATATGCCCGCCATTAACGAACTGGCTCAAAAATACGGCGTTTACGTTTTGGAGGATGCCGCCCAGGCGCACGGTGCGCACTACGAGGGGGTAAAAGCCGGCGCTTGGGGCGATATGGCGGCTTTCAGCTTTTACGCGACAAAAAACGTTTCCATGGGGGAGGGGGGAGCCGTTGCCGTAAAGAACCCCTACCTCGTCGAAAGGGTTAAAGCAATCCTGGATTTTGGCGAAGAACCGGCTTTTAACTTCAGACTCTCCGAGTTCCAAAGCGCGATTGGATTGCATTCGCTTAGAAGGTTGGAGGAGAATACCCGCCGGAGGCGGGCTATAGCCCAAAGGTATAACGAAAGCTTTAAAGATATCTTTGGACTGCAGAAGGAGAGGGGTTATCACGTATACCACGTTTACAGCCTACGCCACCCCCAAAGGGATTTGATAGTTAAAAGACTTCAAGAGGAGGGTATCGGCACAAAGGTTTATTACTCATACCTACTCCACGAGCTGAGGGATACCGAACACTTTTCAACCCCTAATGCGGAGAGGTTTAGGGACGAACTCTTTGCGTTGCCAATTTACCCTTCCCTTACCGAGGAAGAGGTCGATTACGTAATTAAAACCTTATTAAAAATTGTGGAGGAGTTTTAACTTCTCCCCTTTAGGGGGCTTTTGAGGTTTTTAACCCTTTACCGGGTTTTCCGGTTGGGTTATTCCAAAAATGGGTGGGAAAGGGTTTGTTTAACCCCCTCCCTGTTCGATAAAGAGTATTCTCCCGCAGTTGGGGCAGTAAACCAGACCTTCACCCCTTAGGAGTTTTGTATACTGCGCGGAGGGCACCTGCATGGAGCAACCGCTGCAGGTTTTGTTGTAAACGGGAACGAATACGTTACCGCCAAACTCGTATTTTTTCTCCTCGTAAAATTCGACCACCTCGGGGGATATTTCGGAAACCAATTGCTCCCTTAAGCCGCCCAATTCTTGGAGTTTCTTTTCCAACATCTGTTGGGTTTTTCTTATTTCCTCTTCCTTTTTCCGGATTTTCCCTTCGAATTCCTCCACGCTCTGTTCCATTCTTTCCCTTTCCCTAAAGAGGGCATTCAATTCCTTGAGGATATTTTCTATCTCTTTGGTAGCCTTAATAATGCTTTTTTCGGCATCCGCTTTTAGTTTGATGGCTTCTTTATACTCCTCTAGGTTTTTAGCCTTGCTCTTCTTCTTTTTTGCCTCTTCGATTTTTTTATAACTTTCGTTGATAATTTGCTCCAATTCCTTCCTTTTCTGGGAAAGTTCTTCTATCCGTTCATCAATTTGGGCGATTTTGTTGCGGCGTGTGCTCGCTATCTCTTCCAGTCTCTTAATCTCTTCGGGAAGTTCTTTGAGTTTGAGTTCCAGTTTGATAATTTTCGAATCGATTTCTTGGAGTTTGATGAGCTTTTCAAGGTCTTCTTTGGACAAGTCCAACATCAACATTAGTATAACCCCTCTTTAGGATTTTTGCGGAGATGGGAAGACTTCATGGCGGTCGATTGATATTGGAGGTGATGGGCCCGGGAGGACTCGAACCCCCGACCGGGCGGTTATGAGCCGCCCGCTCTGCCACCTGAGCTACGGGCCCTTACCAAGGGTAATAATATAGCATAAAAGAGCCGGTTTTTCAATATTGCAATTGTCAAAGAAAATCCTAGCCCTTACGGCGGGCTTTCAAATTGTGTTATTATAAACTATTTTGCGGGAGGAAAACCATGATTCAGAGATACACCTACCTCAACGTTGCCGATAACTCCGGGGCTAAAAAAGTTCAGTGTATCGGTATCCCCGGAGGGGCTAGGAAGAAATACGCAACCCTCGGGGATGTGATTACCGTAACGGTTAAACAGGCTTCCCCCGACGGAAACGCCAAAAAGGGAAAGATTTACAGGGCTGTGGTGGTCAGAACCGCAAAAGAGGTTAGGAGACCCGACGGAAGCTACGTCAAATTCGACGACAACGCCGTTGTTCTGCTCAACCAATACGGGGAACCCCTCGGAACCCGTATCTTGGGACCCATCGCAAGGGAAGTTAGAAACAAGGGTTATACAAAAATAGCCTCTTTGGCACCCGAAGTTATCTAATCGGAGGAGAGCTATGGCGGCAAAGATTAAAACCGGCGACTTGGTCGTGGTTGTAAGGGGCAAGGACAAGGGAAAACAGGGAAAGGTTTTGAAGGTAATTAAAAAGGAAGAGAGGAATAAAAAGGGTGAGGTTATAAGGGTTAAAACCCGCGTGGTTGTGGAAGGGGTGAATTTGAGGAAGAAACACGTAAAGGCAACCCAAGTGTCCGAAGGGGGAATTATAGAGTTCGAAGCCCCGATAGACGTTTCCAACGTAATGCTCGTAGACCCCAAAACCGGTCAGCCCACCAGGGTTGGTTTCGAAGTGGTTGAGGAAAACGGGTATCTGGTCAAATACAGGGTTGCCAAGAAGAGCGGAACCCGTTTGGAAGTTGTTAGCAAGAAACCTATTAAGAAATAAGAGGGGTGAAAGGTATGGCGGAAGAAAAATACGTTCCCAGACTTTACAAAAAATACAAAGAGGAAGTGGTTCCTCTGTTAATTAAGAAGTTCGGTTACAAAAACCCCATGCAGATTCCCAAAATCGTAAAGGTAACCGTCAATATGGGTGTCGGTGAGGCGGTTCAAGACGTTCGCCAAATCGAAAGGGCTATGGAAGACCTGATGGCTATAACCGGTCAAAAACCGCAACTGAGAAGGGCTAAAAAGTCGGAAGCCGGTTTCAAACTCCGTAAGGGGATGCCCATAGGTGCGAGGGTGACCCTCAGAAAGGAGAGGATGTGGGATTTCCTCGACAAGGTTATTTCCGTAGCCCTACCCAGGGTTAAGGACTTTAAGGGTCTCAACCCCAGGTCTTTCGACGGAAGGGGTAACTACTCCTTCGGTATAGCCGAACAAATCGTTTTCCCCGAAATAGACTACGATAAGGTCGACCGTATTAGGGGTATGGATATAAACATCCATACCACCGCCGAAACCGACGAGGAAGCCTATTGGCTTCTGTCGCTGCTCGGATTGCCCATAAGGGCTACATAAATTTGGGAGGTAAGAGATGCCTTGCCTAAGTAAGAAGATTAAAGAGCTCGAAAAACCGCCTAAGTTTACGACCAGGTTGCACAAAAGGTGCCCCGTTTGCGGGAGACCCCGCGCCTACAGAAGGTATTTCGGTATGTGCCGTATCTGCTTTAGGGAATACGCCTTGAGGGGCGAGCTTCCCGGAGTTAAGAAAGCCAGCTGGTAATTGCAGTTTATATGTCGGGTTGGTAAGGGTTCGCCTTTGAGCGTTCCAACTGCCAACCCAAAACGAAGGGAGGAAGGAAGATGAGCATTACCGACCCCATTGCGGATATGTTTAGCGCGATAAAAAACGCGCAGCTCGTTAGGAAGGATTACGTCGACGTTCCCTCTTCCAAATTGAAGGAGAGGATTTTAGACCTCCTAAAGAGGGAAGGTTACATAAAGGACTGGGAGAGACTCGACGGTCCCGAACACAGAAAGGGAACCCAATACAAACTTAGGATTTGGCTCAAATACCTGGGACCCAGAAACACCAAACCCGCAATCAGGAATATCGTTAAGGTTTCCAAACCCGGTAGAAGGATATACGTTCCGGCAAGACTGGTTCCCTACGTAAAGAGGGGGTTGGGAACCGCAATTATGTCCACCGATAAGGGCGTAATTACCGATAGGGAAGCCCGTAAGTTGGGTGTCGGTGGAGAAGTGATAGGTTTCGTGTGGTAATCGGGAGGTGAAACCATGTCGAGGATAGGAAAGACACCCGTGGTTATCCCCCAAGGGGTAACCGTTGATATAAAAGAGGAACACGACGGGGTGGTGGTTAAGGTAAAAGGTCCCAAAGGGGAGCTTCAACAGAAGTTCCACCCCACTATGCAGGTTTATATCGATAAGTGGTTAAACCCCAAAGACGGTAAGGAATACGACGCTATTTTCGTGAAACCCAAGGATGGTATAAACCCCAAAACCTACGGGCTCACCAAGAGAAAAATCGGAGCCCTATGGGGAACCACCAGGGCGCTAATTAACAATATGGTCAAGGGTGTAACCGAAGGTTGGAAGATAGTCCTCGAAATTCACGGTTTGGGTTACAGGGCAGCCGTTAAGGGCAACACTTTGGAATTGCACTTGGGATACTCCCACCCCATACACTACCAAATCCCCGAAGGGATTAAAATAAGCGTTGTATCCAACAAGCAGAAGAAGATTGACGAGATACACGTAGAGGGAATAGACAAATACCTCGTGGGACAGGTTGCCGCCCACATTAGGGACTTCAGAAGACCCGACGCCTACAAGGGTAAAGGTATCAGATACGCCGATGAAGTTCTCCACCTCAAACCCGGTAAAGCTGCCAAGAAGTAATAGGGGGGTAAGAAGCTATGCCTAAGTTGATAAGCATAAAGAGAGAGCTCGGTAAGGTTAAAAATAGGCACCAAAAGAGAAAGAGAAGGCACTTGAGAATAAGGAAAAAGGTCTTCGGAACGCCCGATAGACCCAGGCTTTGCGTTTACAGAAGCGACCACCACTTTTACGCGCAGATAATCGACGACACCGTAGGTCACACTTTGGTATCCGCCTCTTCCATAGATAAGGAATTCGTTAAGAGATACGGCTTTAGGGGCGGAAAATCGATTCCCGTTGTGGAGAAGGTTGCGGAGCTTCTCGTCGAAAGGGCTAAGGAAAAGGGAATTACCAAAGTTGTTTTCGACAGGGGTGGTTTCAAATACCACGGAAAGATAAAGGCTTTTGCCGATAAGTGCAGAGAGCTAGGCCTCGAAATGTAATTTGGAGGGAGGATTTGTTATGGGTGGCAAATCTATTGACCATATGTTGGAACAGAGGCAGAGGGAGCAGGGGATAAATCCCGAGGAACTGCCCCTCGAAGAGAGGTTGATACAGGCTAAGAGAACCACCAGGGTAACCGAGGGTGGTAGAAGGTTTAGCTTTTCCGCTTTGGTTGTTGTGGGTGACAGAAAGGGACACGTAGGTTTCGGTCTGGGTAAGGCTAAAGAGGTTCCCCTCGCCATAGCCAAGGCTATTCAGGACGCGAAGAAAAAGGTTATAAGGGTTCCCATAATTAACGGAACCGTTCCCCACGAAGTGATTGGGCATTACGGTCCCACCAAGATAATCATCCTCCCCGCACGTAGGGGAACCGGTATCGTTGCCGGTGGTGCGGCTAAGCCGGTTTTCGAACTCGCCGGATATACCGACGTTCTGACCAAAATCGTTGGCTCCACCAACCCCCACAACGTTCTAAGGGCTGTTTTCGACGCGTTTTTACAGATGGAAACCCCCGAAGAGGTTGCCGCCAAGAGGGGCAAGTCTGTGGAAGAGATACTCGAGAACTACAGAATTTACGCAACCAGAAGGTATAAACACATCAGACTCTACTAATGGAGGTAAGCCGCTATGGCGGATAGGATAAAGGTTAAGCTCCTAAGGGGTTTGGCGGGTAAAAGGGACGAGCATATAACCGCCGTTCACTCCCTGGGATTGAGAAAAAGGGGCGACGAAAAAATACTTGCCGATGACCCCAGAACTTGGGGGAATATAACCAAGGCTTGGTATCTCGTGGGTGTGGCTTACAGGATAGATTTCAGCGGCGATATTCCCGTGGTTGAGAGAGACCTATCCGAAGAGAACGACAGGAAGATTTTGGTAAAAAACGGCGTTTATACCAACGGAAAGGGCGTCTATTACTTCTCCCGCATTCCCGACCTCGAGGATTTCCTAAGGAAAAAGGGTTATACGAAATACAAAAATTGGAAAGGGGAAATCGTAGAGATTTAATTTTTTCTCCCCTAATTTGTTTGTTTGGGGAAAACTATGCCAACTATAGTTGAACTGTATGAAACACTCAAAGAGAGTATAGGGGAGAAAGCGGCAAAGTTATTGACCCAAGAATTGGATAAACTCGAAAGGACTTCGGAAAAAAATCCCTCTTTGGAGGGATTTAGAAATATAGAAAACCGCTTGTCGGATATAGAAAACGAATTGACTTCCATCAAAGGCGAGTTGTCGATTGTGAAAACCAAATTGGAAAGTTTTGAAAAACATTTGGAAGGTTTAGAAAAAAGACTTTCCTCTTTGGAAAACCGTATTTGGTGGATAGTAGGTTTAATATTGGTTCAGTGGCTATCGCTTATGATGGCTATCCTCTTTAAGCATTAAATGGGAGGTGAAAACTATGGGTGTCGAATTGCATAACCTTCAGCCCCACGAGGGAGCTACCAGAGAGAGGAAGCGTGTGGGTAGAGGTATAGCCGCCGGACAGGGTAAAACCGCCGGTAAGGGTCATAAGGGTCAGAAATCCCGCTCCGGTGATAGGACTCTACCCTGGTTCTTCGAAGGTGGTCAAACCCCTCTGCACCAAAGGATACCCAAGAGGGGTTTCAGACCCGTTAACCGCGTCGAGTATTCGGTCGTTAACGTTGGTAAGCTGAACGAACTCTTTGAGGAGAACGCCGAAATTACCCCCGAAGTTCTCGTTTCCAAGGGATTGGTTAGGAAGAACATGCCCGTTAAGATTCTCGGCGACGGCGAAATAACCAAACCCCTTATTGTTAAGGCGCACAAATTTTCCAAGTCTGCCAAGGAAAAAATCGAAGCCGCCGGCGGGCAGGCTATTGAGATTTCCTAACCTTTACCGGTTTTTCCTTTCCAGTTTATCCCCGTCCGTTTGGAAATAATTAACCCCTTTAATGGAAATAAGGGTTAGAACCTTTGACCGTTACGAGGAGGCTTTTAGATACTTCCTCCGCGCCGTGAGGGTTAACGAAAAACTGGTTCCCTACTTGGCGGAGAAATCCAACGCCTTTTGTCTGCTCTTGGAGGATTTCCCCAAAAGGGAATTGCAAAACTTGGTGCAGGGTGCCGAGAGGAGTTGCGTAAAGGTAGCCTTTCCCACGATGTTGGAGTTTGCACCGGAATACCTAAAGGTAGTCCTTATAGGGAACGAATACGACTTTAAAAACCTCGCAAAGGAGCTAAAAAACTTTCAAAACCTCAAGGGGTTAGCCGTAAAGATTGTCGAGACCGTTTATAGGTATAAGAGGGAAAACTTTAAGATAACCTACAACAGGAAGGTTTTACCCCTCGGGCTGAAGACCCACGTGATGGGTATTTTGAACGTTACGCCCGATAGCTTTTCCGATGGGGGGGAGGCTTTCGACACCGCGAAAGCGGTGGATAAGGCTTTAAAACTAATCCAAGAGGGTGCCGACATTATCGATATAGGCGGTGAGAGCACACGCCCGGGTGCCAAACCGGTATCCGCGGAGGAGGAGCTTAAAAGGGTTTTACCGGTCGTTAAGGAACTGAAAAGGGAGTTGGAAAGGCAGAAACTGGACAAGGTTTGGATTTCGGTCGATACCTATAAGGGTGAGGTTGCGAATGCTGTCCTTCAGGAGGGGGCGGACATTATCAACGACATAAGCGGGCTAACCTTCGACCCCAAAATGGTCGATGTGGTCGTAAAACACCAAGCCCCCGTTGTGGTAAACCACATAAAGGGAACCCCCCAAACGTGGAGGGAAATGGTTATCTCCTACGACGATGTGGTTGGCGAAATTATCCGCTTTTGGGAGGAGAGGATAAACCTCTTGATGGAAAGGGGGTACGACGATAGGAATAAGGTTATATGCGACCCCGGTATAGGTTTCGGTAAACTTCCCGAACACAATGTGGAGATACTCAAACGCTTTAGGGAGTTTAAAACCATCGGTCAACCCCTAATGGTAGGCGTTTCGAGAAAGTCCTTTATCGGGGAGATATACAGACTGCTCCTGCAAAAGGAAACCAAACCCAAAGAGCGGCTGTTCGGTTCGCTCGCGGCTTTGGCTCCCGCCGTGGAGGGAGGCGCCCACATAGTCAGGGTTCACGATGTTGCTCCCACAAAGGAATTTTTGGCTGTATTGGACTCCATAAGGACTTATGACCCCTACTATTTTGGGTGATATAGAGATGTGCGAACACCTAAAGGCGAAAATAGAGCTATACAAAACCCATTTAGACAAGTTGTGGGTTGCATTTATAGCAAATGGTGGCGGAATAGGAACCTTGCTATTTAAGGGGGGAAGTATATCTCTACTCACAGTGGCTTTTTTTATAGCCTTTATCCTGATAGTGGTTATATTTATACTCCACCACAAGGTGGAAGGCTTGATTTTTAGATTGAAAATTTGTGAGGAACAAAAATGAGTTGGGAATATGTAGTATTGTGGATACTTGTAATTATGTTTACCGCCCTATTGGCGTATATCGCTTGGGGTGATGAGATAGACCGATAGAGGTTCTAATTTTTCTTATAACCCCTTTTCGGTTGGCAGACGATAATTAGAACCTGCTATGGCTGTTAGGGATATCGTTATCTACCCCCACGAGGTTTTGAAAAATCCCACCCAAAAGGTGGAGGATATAAACGACGAGATTATCCAAATAGTGAACGATATGTGGGAAACGATGTACGAAAAGGATGGTATAGGGCTCGCCTGCAATCAGATAGGTATTCCCTATTCCATAATAGTGGTGGATACCTCCATTAAAGAGGGTGTCCAGCCGGTCAAACTTACCCTTATCAATCCCGAAATAATCGCCTCCGAGGGAAAGCAGACCTATAAAGAAGCCTGTTTGAGCGTTCCCGGCGTGGCGGCGGAGGTTGAAAGGGCTTACTGGATAAAGGTAAAGGCTTTAACCCCGAAGGGACAGGAGGAGATTTTCGAGTTTGAGGGTTTCCCCGCGGTGGTGTTTCAGCACGAAATAGACCACCTGAGTGGAAAGGTTTTTCTGGAGCGCCTCAAAGGGGTAAAGAGGAGATTAGCCCTCGAAAAGTATAAAAAGGTTTTGAGACAACTCGAAAGGGCTAAGAAGAATAGGGAATCCGCTTAAGGGTCTCCGAAATGCTCCTTGTAATACTCGCTTAGGGTTTTTCTAACCCTTTCCCTGAGTTCCCGATTTAGGAATTTCACGACCTCGGTAAATCCATCCTCCGTTTGCACCGAAGGGGGGAGGATAAAAATTCCCCCGTTGTCCTTTTTGAGGAGTTTAATGCCCCTCACCTCCAAAAGGTCGTCCAGAACTATATCGGCATACCCCAATAGGGTGGAATTTTTCATTCGGAGGGGGAAGGGGTAAAACTTCTTAACGCGAACCTCCATATTCCCTATATTTGATTAAATCCGCCGCAAGGCGGCTTTTGTTTAGCTTTATATTTAACCAGAGTTTAAAAAGCCGATAGGTTAGGTCGTTTCCGTAAACCGAAGCCGCCCGCCGTAGGAGCTGGTTTGTGTCGACCGAAGGCTCTTTAACCGCCTCCCTATACCCGTTTAGGAGTTGTTCGAATTTTTTGTCCCAGTAGAGGAGGGTTTTTTCGAATATCTCCCTTTGGAGTTCCAATACATCGCTACCGAAAATGGAAAAGTCAAGCCTTGCACCCCGTGCGGTGAGTATGTTTTTAAGCTCTCCGTAATCGGAACTTAGTTTTTCCAAATGTTGTTTTACCTTTCTTATGTCTTCCTCTATAAGTTTCGAAACGGCGTAGGAGACGGCTTTTTCGGTGCGTATTTTGTCGGTGTAGTTCCCGTAAAAGGAGAGGAGTTTTAATGCTTCACCCTTATCGGGAACGGATACGAATATCCTCCCATCGGCGTAGGAGATGTAGAAACCTTTCCTCAAAAGGGTTTCGGCTAGGTTTACGTCACCCTTTAGGGTGAAAGTGTAGTTTTGCCTTTCCACCTTTTGGGTGGGGATGGGTTTGACCCGTTCCCCTTTGAGGTATTGGAAGGCTTGGAAACCGACCAATAGGAGGACGGCTAAAAGGGTTAAAACCTGAAGAAAAACCCCCATAAGGTTATTTTGTAGCCGGTGGGGTGTTGGTTTGTTCGGTCTTTAACTCCTTGAGAAGGGAGTTTTGCTCTTTTTGGGATACGACCGCCAAAAGGAGGGAAAGGACTAGAAATAACCCCCCTAAGAAATAGGTGATTTTTACGAGTATAGTGTCGGCTTCTGTATTTCCAAAAATCGATTGCATAGGGTTTGAACCGAAGGCGAGGGCAAATTCCGAAGACCCTTTCTGGAGGAGAACAACAATTATTAATAGTATTGATACTATAACCAAAAGTGTTAGAAGTATAGTGCTCAACATTCCACTTGTATTTTAAAGATAAACTTGGATAGTTTAATGTTGAGGGAAATAATAGACTTCCTCCAAGGGGTTCGGGAGGAGCTTAAAAAAGTTGTTTGGCCATCTAAAGAGTTGGTTATAAGGGCATCGGTGGCTGTTATAATTTTTGTCTTGTTTTTCAGTCTATATTTGTGGATTTTCGACCTGATATTTGTTAAAATCATCTCTTTGGTTTTCAATAAACTCTAAGGGGCAATGTTATGGCTACCGGGGAAAAACAGGAACAGGAGCAGAAAAAGGAATGGTATGCCCTTCAGGTTGAGGGGGGTAAGGAGTTCATAGCCAAAGAAAACCTCCTTCAGCTGATAAAGCAGGAGGGTTTGGAAGACCTGGTCGATGAAATAGTCGTCCCCGCGGAGGAAAAAGTCGTAATAAAAGCCCTCGGTAAGGAGAAATACCGTTTGCCCCTTAGAGTTCCCGGAAGGGATACCGACAGGGAAATAGACGTTTTGGGAAAATACGGACTGACCACCTTTGTTATAACCCCCGAAGGGGAGGTTTACGTAAAGGAGAGCGTTGAGGGCGATACCTGTCAAGAGGTGCCGCCCATTTCAAAGGCTGGGCAAAAAATTCAGTGCAAAAAGAATAAGACCGAGGCGAAAATCGTTCTCGATAACAGGGTTTTCCCCGGCTACATCTTCCTCAAGGGGGTAATGAACGACAAACTCCTAAGGGTTATAGAGCGTGCCCCTCACGTTTACAAGCCGGTTATAGTCGGTGGAAAGGCGGTCTCCATACCCGAAGAACAGGTAATGGCTATTCTCGAAAAAGTCCGCAAAGGGGTAAAGGTCAAGAAGGTTCCCTTCCAGAAAGGGGAGCAGGTGCGTATAATAGAGGGTCCCTTTATGGGCTTTACCGGAACGGTCGAAGAGGTTATCCCCGAAAGGGAAAAGGTTGTCGTTATGGTATCCATCTTCGGTCGTCCTACCCCGGTAGAGCTCGATTACACCCAGGTGGAAAAACTTTAAGCCCACTTAAATAGGAGGATTTTGAGATGGCAAAGAAGGTGGTAGCCACCGTTGAGCTGATGATACCGGCTCAACAGGCGTCTCCCGCACCACCGGTCGGTCCCGCGCTCGGTCAGCACGGCGTCAACATTATGGAATTCGTTAAGGCTTTTAACGCCGCCTCCAAAGATTACGAGCCGGGAACCATTTTGCCGGTAGTAATCACCATATACAACGATAGGAGCTTCACCTTTATTCTGAAGACACCGCCCACCTCCTATCTGCTCAAGAAAGCGGCGGGCGTGGAAAAGGGTTCCCCCGAGCCTAACAGGATTAAGGTTGGAAAAATCACCGTTAAGCAGTTGGAAGAGATAGCGAAGACCAAACTCAAGGATATGAATACCAACGACCTCAAGGCGGCTATGAGAACCGTTGCCGGAACCGCGCGCAGCATGGGTATAGAAATCGAAGGATGGGAGGGTTAACCGATGGCTAAAAGGGGAAAGAAATACATCGAGAGGGCTAAATTTGTAGATAAGAATAAGAGATATACCCTCGAAGAGGCGGTCGATATCCTCAAAAAAATGGCGGAAGAGGTTCCCAGGAACTTCGACGAGACCGTAGACCTCGCCTTCAGGTTGGGTGTAGACCCCAAATATCCCGACCAACAGGTAAGGGGCTCGGTAGTCCTCCCCCACGGGTTGGGTAAGCCGATTAAGGTAATGGTTATCGCCAGCGGTGAGAAGATTAAGGAGGCTGAAGAAGCCGGTGCCGACCTAGTAGGCGGTGAGGAGCTCGTAGAGGATATCCTCAAGGGAAGGGTTGACGTCGAGCAGTTCGACGTCGTCATAGCAACCCCCGATATGATGCCCAAAGTGGCAAGGCTCGGTAGGATTTTGGGTCCCAGGGGATTGATGCCCAACCCCAAAACCGGAACCGTTACCCCCGACGTTAAGAAGGCTATCGAAGAGGCTAAGAAGGGTAGGGTTGAATTCAGGGTGGATAAGACCGGAAACCTCCACATGCCCGTAGGAAAAATCTCCTTCGATAGGGAAAAACTTATAGAGAACTTGAAGACCGCTATAAACGCCGTGGTTGCGGCAAAACCCCCCGGAGCGAAGGGTCAATACATCAGAAATATCGCCGTATCCCTGACTATGGGTCCTTCTGTAAAATTAGATGTGAATAAGACCCTCCTCGAACTCCAACAAGAGGCGGCGTGATATAGGAGGAGAAGCAGATGACCGGTTATGTTGTGGACGTAAACAGACCTAACTTGGCGAGAAAAAAGGAACTCATACAGGGATATAAGGATAGGATAAAGAAATCCAACCTGGTGATATTTCTCGACTTCACCGGCATAGACGCGTGGCCTATGTCCCAAATCCGTATGGCTATAAGGGAAAAGGGTGGCGAAATGGTGGTCGGCCGTAATACCCTGCTGTTTAGGGCTTTTATGGATACCGCCGTAGCCGACCACGAGGACGAGGTATTTACGGGTCCTACCGCCGCCATCTTCTCCTACGGGGATATGGTTGAACTCACCAAGTACATCGTCGACGAGGTTTTGAAAAATTACGAAAGCGCAAAAATAAAAGGTGGATATTTCGTAGAACAAAATCAGTTTCTAAAACCCGAAGAGGTAGAGGCTATAGCGAAACTCCCCTCCAGGGAACAGGCTCTCGCTATGCTCATCGGGGCTATCAGAGGTCCCGTTCAAAAACTCTACAGCCTACTCAGGGCTGTGCCCCAAAACCTCTTGCTTACGCTTAAAGCTTACGAGGAGAAGAAAAAGGAGGGAGGTGAGTCTTAAGCTCCCCCCTCCAAAACCAAAAACTTTGAAAGGGAGGTAAAAAAATGGCTAACGAAAAACTCGAAAAGATTATCGAAGAGCTCGAACAGCTTTCTCTGCTCGAGATTGTTGAGCTCACCAAAATGATGGAAGAGAAGTGGGGCGTTTCCGCCCAAGCTGTTGCCGCAGTAGCGGCTGTTCCCGGTGCCGCAGGAGCCGGTGAGGCACAACAGGAAGAGAAAACCGAATTCGACGTTGTGCTCAAGAACCCCGGTTCCAACAAAATTAAAGTTATTAAAGTTGTTAGGGAAATCACCGGTCTCGGTCTTAAAGAGGCTAAGGCTCTCGTCGACGGAGCTCCCGCTAAGGTTAAAGAGGGTGTCTCCAAAGAGGAAGCCGAGCAAATCAAAGCCAAACTCGAAGAGGTTGGCGCCGAGGTCGAAATCGTATAACCAATCAACCTTCAACCTTTACACTTTCCCCTTTATCTTTACCCACTATCTCCGTTTGGTAATACTCGCATAAGTCCGGTAAGGGACACCTTTCGCACAGCGGTTTCCTCGCCTTGCAGATATGCTTCCCGTGCTCTATAAGCAGTAGGGAGAGTTCCAACCAATACCTTTGGGGGATTTTCTTCGACAAATCCTTTTCGACCTTTTCGGGGGTCTTTTCCTTGGTTAAACCGAGGCGGTTGGCTACCCGGATGAAATGCCTATCGGCAATAATGGCGGGTTTTTTGTAAGCCCCACCCACAACCATATGTGCCGTTTTCCGTCCCACTCCGGGGAGTTTGGAGAGTTTATCCACATCGTCGGGAACCCTTCCGTCGTATAACTCCAAAAGTTTTTTGCAGCACTTTATTATCAGTTCCGCCTTTCGGTGGTGCCACCTTATATGTTTAATCCTCTCGGTGAGTTCTTCAAATTCTATTTCCACAAAGTGGAGGGGTTCTTTGAGTTCCCTAAATAGGTCTTTTGCGGTTTGGTTGACCTTTTTGTCGCTCTCCTGGGCGGCGAGTATAGCCATAACCAAAAGTTGGAAGGGGTTTTCGAATTCCAATTCCAATCGGGGGTTGGGATAGAGTTTTTTCAGCCTCCTTATGATTTCCTCGACCTTTTTGACCAAATCCATCGGTTTTAAAAATTCGGGGAGAATAGAGAACTTTCAATGGAAGGTAGGAAATTACCGATAGCCGTTTTCGTTTCCGGAAGGGGGACAAACCTCCAATCGATAATCGACGCCATCGAAAGCGGAAAGCTAGATGCGGAGATAAAACTGGTCGTTAGCAACCGTTCCAAAGCCTACGCCCTAAAGAGGTGCGAAAAACACGGGATACCCTACGAGGTTATACCTTCGAAGAGATTTAAAACCCCCCAAGAGTGGGGAGAGGCTTTAATAGAAGCCGTCAAAAGGAGCGGTGCGGAGCTCGTAGTCCTGGCGGGGTTCATGAAAATAGTTCCCCCCAACTTTATAGAGGCGTTCGAAAACCGCATAATCAACATACACCCCTCGCTCCTGCCCGCCTTTAAGGGGTTGGACGCGCAGGGGCAGGCGTTCGACTACGGGGTGACGCTTACCGGTTGCACCGTGCATTTGGTAATCCCCGAACTCGATTCGGGTCCCGTCATAGCGCAGGCGGTCGTTCCCGTTTTGCCGAACGACACCGCCGAGACGCTCGCCAAACGCATCTTGGAGCACGAGCACCGCATATATCCCCAAGTTATCCAGTGGTTTGCCGAAGGGAGGGTAAGGGTCGATAACGGCAAAGTGGTCGTTTTGGGTGCCAAATACGGAACTTTACCCTTTAACCCCCAATTGGAGAGGTTTTAATTTCTCTCCTCCTTGAGGATTATTATTTCCAACCAAACTTTTGCAGGAAAAAAATAAATTTTACCATTTATTATGAAAATAGTTGTAGCCGGCGGGAGTGGTTTTATAGGTTCCCACATAGTTAGGAGATTTTTGAAAGAACCCACCAATAGGGTTTGGGTATTGACGAGAGACCCAAAGAGGGCGGCTCTAAAATTTCCCCACGAAGAGGTCGACTTTATAGACCTCTCCAAAGGGTGGGAATTTGTAAAAGGTGCCTTTGAGGAGATACAACCCGATGTGGTGGTGAATTCGGTAGGTATCCTCTACGAGGACGAAAAAAACACCTACCAAAAGGCGCACGTGGAGTTTACAAAAAACCTCGTAGAGGCTTCTAAATTGGTATACCCCCGTAGGTTTATACATATCTCCGCCTGCGGGGTTGGGAGAAATCCCCACAGCTCCTATTTCCGAACCAAATTAAAGGCGGAGGAGGCGGTAATCCTCTCGGGGTTGCCATATACGATTTTTAGACCCTCGATAGTTATGGGTAGGGGTCAACTGCTCTTCAAACAACTGAGGGAAAAGGCTAAATTTGCGCCCGTTATAGCGGTTCCCAAAACCCGCGTTCAACCCCTGCACGTGGAGGACTTAGCCGATGCGGTCTACCTATCCGCGGAGCGGGATAACCTCAAAAACAAAATTTGCGAAGTGGGAGGGGAGCAAATCCTATCCATGGGCGAATTTATGCGTAGGGTTCTGAAGCTCCTCGGTATGGAAAAACCGGTTGTAGAACTCCCCTGGTGGGCTTTTATACCACTTTTGCCACTCCTAAAGGTGATGGGTGTAATGACGTGGGAGCAACTTATGATGGTTAGAACGGAAAATATTTGCCCCGACAACTGTTTGCCTAAAATCCTTCCCGCCTTGAGGAACCCCTTCGACATTGAACTTTAGGAGGATTTTGTTTCTTCTTCCGACCTTTTAGCGGTTGGATGTTTTTGATTTTCCCTTTGATGGAGGGGGAAATATTTTCCGTTCTAACCATCATAAGTTGCT
>JYMV01042326.1_pt1 | contig 18791 bp, 10 predicted proteins | sample 338911 | NCBI WGS metagenome assembly JYMV01 (sample SAMN03354496, study PRJNA234377) | hydrothermal vent metagenome | biome: Deep sea; feature: Hydrothermal plumes at the Eastern Lau Spreading Center, Western Pacific Ocean; material: Seawater | place: Tonga | collected 2009 | depth 2000 m m
TCAGCATCTGCGTCAGCTGTACAATCTCCACCACATACGCCTAGAGCGTCTAGCTGGTTTCCGTTACAGTCACAGTCTCCTGCTGGGATGTAAGTACAAGATAAATCATCATAATCTGCATCAGGGTTATAGTTACAAGCTAAAGAGTCTGTACATCCAAGCGTCATACAAGAAGTGAAGTCACATGTTCCGTCATCTTGAGTAGCAATCGGGTCGAAGTTGCAGGCTGATGGGTCAATACATCCACCACAATCATATGTACAAGATCCGTCTTCGTTTGTGGCTCCAGAAGAATAGTTACATGCAGATGCATCAGTACATCCGAATGTTTCAAACTCGTCACATATTCCGTCAGCATCATTATCATTAATACAAATTCCATTACAATCGTATGGGAAGCTTGGATAAACACAAGATCCGTCGTCGTAATCAGCTGCTGGGTCGTAGTTACAAGCTGTTGAGTCAGCACATCCGAAAACTAGGCAAGAAACGAAGTCACATGAACCGTCGTCAATAGATGCTGAAGGGTTGTAGTTACACGCTAATGAAGAAGTACAACCTAAACAACTAATAAAGTCACAAGAACCGTCGTCATCTGTTGCGCCTGAAGCGAAGTTGCAAGCTCCTGAATCTGTACATCCGGGGATTTCGAGTTCGTCGCATATTCCATCTCCGTCAGCGTCATTAATACATTCGCCTATACAATCGTATGGAGGAGTAGGGTAGGTACAGGAGCCGTCATCGTAATCGGCGGTGTTGTCGTAGTTACAAGCTGTCGCGTCCGTACATCCGAAAACGAGGCAAGAAACGAAGTCACAAGATCCATCGTCAATTGTGGCGGCAGGTTGGAAGTTACAGGCGAGCGGAGAAGTACATCCCGCGCAAGTTACGTAGTCACAAGAACCGTCGTCGTCTGTTGCGCCTGAAGCGAAGTTGCAGGCTCCTGAATCAGTACATCCAGGGATTTCGAGTTCGTCGCATATTCCATCACCGTCTGCGTCATTGATACAGTCTCCTATACAATCGTATGGAGGAGAAGGGTAGGTACATGAACCGTCATCGTAATCTGCTGTGTTGTCGTAGTTACAAGCTGTAGCGTCCGTACATCCGAAAACTAGGCAAGAAACGAAGTCACATGACCCGTCGTCATAGGCTGCGTTAGGATCGAAATTGCAGGCAATAGGTGATGTACATCCACATGCGTTTCCGGTCGATGTTTCGCCCATAGAGAAAGTAAAGTCTGCTCGATTGTCATTTGTTGAATCGCCGTTAGGGAAGATTTGGACTTTAAAAGAGCCAGAAATAAGACCATCAGTTGTTAGTTGAGCAAAAAGTATGCGCATATCAGGGTCAGCAACCCCGTTGGATGCACTAGGAGGGAGTATGTACCATCCTGATCCAATACCATCATTAACTGTGAAGCTATTTCCACTTTCAAAGTCAAAACCCCAAGTTCCAGGTAGTAGGCTAACGTTCGATTCACCAGCAGAAGCTGGTCCGTCGATTCCAATTGTAATCCATGAATCATACAAAAGGTTTGGAAGGATGGATAAAGCTGCACCTGAACTGTTAGAAGGAGTTACTCCTCCGAAAATAGGTTCTTGGTAGAAGCTAGTAGTTGTGTTTAGGGAGAGTGGGAAAATATCATTTCCTGTGAATGAAGTTGCAGCATCGTTTGCTAACTCCATATTAAGGTATAACCTGTATGTAGTCATCCCTGCTAGAGTACCGGAACTGTGAGTAGCAACAGTTTCTATCTCTAAACCATATTGTGGGTGAGTTGTCGTAAATGATAGTCCGCCGGTTGAGCTTCCGCCACAAGAACAAAAGTCACAAGAACCATCATCGATAGTTGCAGTTGCTATATAGTTGCAAGCAGCAGGGTCAGTACAGCCTAGACAAGATGTTAAGTCACAAGAGCCGTCGTCTATTGTTGCTGTAGAATCGTAGTTACAAGCTGTAGCGTCAGTACACCCAGCACAAGATAGAAGGTCGCAAGAGCCATCATCAATTAACGCAGCAGCGTCATAGTTACATGCATTTGAATCTGTACAACCTAAACAAGAGGTGTACTCACAACTTGCATCGTCATAGTTTGCGTCAGGATTATAGTTACAGGCTGCAGAGTCAGTACATCCAACAGTTGCACATGAGGTGAATTCACATGATCCATCATCTTGCGACGAAGATGAATTGAAGTTGCAGGCGGAAGGGTCAGTACATCCTAGACAGTCGTATGTACACGTTCCGTTATCGTCAGTTGCTCCAGAAGAGTAGTTACATGCAGTAGCGTCGGTGCAACCGAATATTTCGAACTCATCACAAATTCCGTCACCGTCGTTATCATTGATACAGGTGCCATCACAGTTGTATGGAAAGTTTGCAAATGAACAAGTTCCGTTATCGTAGTCCGCTGCAGGGTCGTAGTTACAAGCTGTTAAGTCAGTACATCCGAATGAGATACAAGAAATGAATTCACATGTTCCGTCATCTATTAAAGCTGTTGCGTCATAGTTGCAGGCGAATGTTATTGTACAACCCATTTCGTCTAAATCACAAACACCATTAGCGTTTGTATCTAAGGTGCAGACCCCATCACAATCGTAGTTTTCAGGAGCGTAAACGCAGTCTTGAACACCGCCTAAGCCACAAGAATTATCTAAATTAACTAGAGTTCTGACTTCGTTTTGAGAATCCCCATTAATGAAGATTTGCATATAAATTTGGCCTGAAAGAGTACCGGAAGTAGTGAATTGACCCACTAAAACTTCATTGTCAGCACCAGAAATAGAATTGCTATCACCAGCAAATGCATACCAGCCACCTCCCACAGGGCCAGATATGTTTAAATTATTTCCAGATTCGAATGTATTTACCCAAGGCTCAGTACTGTCCTCAAGGATATTAACATTTCCCTCACCTGCAACAGGCGATTGTTCTAGGCCTATTGTAATCCAACTATCGAAAGCTAGAGACGGAAATGCGCCGTAAAAAGCAGGGTTTAATCCGTTAGGTGTCGCCGAGCCAGCTGAATGCTGAAAAAAGCTAGTACTTGAATTAAAGAAGGTTGGATATTGAGCATCTCCGATTATTGCGCTAAGCACATCGTCCGTGTTTTGGAGCACTGCGAAGACACGATATGTGGTCATGCCAGTTAAGTCGTTAGCTCCGACCATACCAGTGTGTGTGGTAACAGCCTCAACCCTTATGCACTGTGTAGTGGGGGGAGTGTAGTTACAGGCAACTGGATCGTTACAAGCGGTTTGGGCTTGTGAAACAGATAATAAACCTGTAATAAATAAAGCAAATATTGACAAAGATTTTGTTGCAGAAATGCGACATCTAGTCAACTGGGGAATAATTGAAAGCATCATGGGAGGCTCTTATTTCGATTATGATTCAAAGACAAGCGCTTATGCGCGCGTTATATTGGGCGTTAAAATACGGAAAAACATCGACAAAACACAATATTTTAACGATAAAACTACAACTTTCGCTCATGAACGTAGATTTAGCAGTAAAAGTTACGTTTTTAGAAGATTTCGTATCTTACGGGTGATGTCTAAAAATATTAAAGAAAATAAAAGTGATTTAGTTGCACTTGATATTATCAGTTATTTCTCGAGGAGTTTATTTAAAAATAATTCTCCTGAAGAAATTGTGTGGGATATTGCTGAAAAATGCATAAAAACATTAGGGTTTAATGACTGTGTTATTTACTTGAAAAATGACGAAAAAAAACATTGGCAGCAAATAGCCGCTTTCGGTCCCAAGAAATTAAATAACAGAGAAATTATTGACCCGATTAATATCCCATACGGGAAAGGAATCGTCGGGTATGTCGGCAAGTCAGGAGTTGCGGAAGTGGTATATAACACGAAAACGGATGACAGGTATATTACAGATGATGAGGTTAGATCATCAGAAATGACAGTACCTATTTGGTGTGATAATGAAGTTATTGGAATTATTGATAGTGAGCATGAGGACTTCGGTTATTATACTAAGAAGCACTTGCGTATAGTCCAAAGCATTGCTAATATTTGTGGTCAAAAAATAGGGAGAGCTTTAAGTGAAAAACGAACGTCATCATTTGCGAGATTTTACGAAGAAAATCCTAGTCCAGTGTTTAGGATTAATGATTCAGGAGAAGTGATGATGTTGAATGAGAGTACACGCAATGTCTTTGGAGAATCTGTTCAAGTAGGGGAGATTGTTCATATTCCTGAATTAGTTAAGGGTTTGGAAACTATTAACCAGAACAAAAAGAAGCTACAGATACAAATTTCTTATGGTAAGCAACATTACATTTTAGATGTATGTCCAAATAAATCTCGATCATATTATAATGTATATGCGATAAATGTTACAGAATTGATGGAGGAGAGGAACAGAGTGAAAAAAGCGGAGAGCGTTAAGTCAGCATTCTTGTCAACTATGAGTCATGAAATAAGAACCCCGTTAAATGCTATACTAGGGCTTAACTATTTGATGCTAAATAGTGATATGACCAAGTCAGACTTGAGAAAACATCTGAAGTCTATGGAGTTTTCCGGAAAGCAATTGCAAAGTCTTGTTGCGGATATTTTAGACTTTAGTAGGATTCAAGAAGGTAAAGTAAGTTTAAGACATTCAGTTTTCAACCTTCATAAGTTGTGTGACCTTGTTTTTAATAGCTTCTATCAAAGAGCGAAAGAACATGGTAATTTTTTAAATATTGAAATTGAGGATTCGACACCAGTGTGGGTGAAGGGAGATATGGGTAAAGTGATACAAATGTTGAATAATCTGATAAATAATTCTCTGAAGTTTACAGACCAGGGAGTGGTTTTGGTTTATGTGTCTATGAAAGGTGACTTGGGACTAGTACAATTTGATGTAATAGATAATGGTAGAGGAATATCCGAAAAGAATATGATTAAGATATTTGATGCTTTCGAACAGTCAGATGACCAAGAGGTAAATGTGGGTGAGTCAGGATCTGGTTTAGGTCTTCCCATTTCACGAAATCTAGCTGAATTACACGGGGGAAAATTATCGGTAGTTAGCTCGTTAAATAAAGGATCTACGTTTACATTAGAAGTGAAATTTGAAATTGTAAAGAAACCAAAAAAGATAAAATTGGATAAGAAACAAAATTCAGAAGCTCATTTGCTTAAACTACCGGTATTAATAGTTGATGATAATCACATTAACTCTTTTGTTGTTAGTGAGTTAATAAAGCAGATGGGTTACAATACGGTGACGGAAAATGATGGGGCACAAGCATTAGAAGTATCAAAGAAAATGAAACCCTTTTTGATTTTCATGGACATTCAAATGCCCATTTTAGATGGATATAAGGCAACCCAAATGATTCGAGAATACGAGTTGAAGATGGGGCTGAATAGAGTACCCATTATTGCTCTCACTGCTGACGCAGAGCCATCAACAAAAGAAAAAGCATTAGACTCAGGGATGGACGATGTTATCGTTAAACCATTCTCTCCCACTCAGTTGGAAATAATAGTGGGAGACTATGCTTCACGTTTTAGAAAAACACAATAGTTTTTTTATTCCACGAGAATTACTAACTTGCTGATTATAAGTCTTTATTTTATTTTAAGTAATTTTATTTGCATGCCATCACCGAAATAAAATAAGCTGTTCTTACAATAACTCCAGCAACATGAAAAATGTACTCACCATCCTGCTCTTCACAATTGCTTCGATGATTGCGATATCATCAAACAATACTGTAAATGCACAAATTTTTTGTATTGACCAAACACAGATAGATACTGAGGTGTACTGCCCTTTAATTTATTTGCCTGTATGCGGTTGCGACGGAGTGACTTATTCAAACGAATGTGAAGCACAATTTTACGGTGGTGTAACGTCTTGGACTCTCGGTATTTGCGGTGATATAGTAATAACACCATGCAATGATTTGGCTGACGTAGATTTCGGTTTCTGTGATATGGTAATGGGCGTGGGTGTTATAAATGGAGTTTGCACGAACATCAGTGGTTGTGGTGCTGTGGTGAATGGGATAGATTACAGCCCCGCCATTTACACGTCAATGGAAATGTGCATTACTGAGTGTTCTGATACTTTAGCGTGTATTGATCCAGCCCAAATAGATACTACCATTCCTTGCCCTCTTGTTTTCATCCCAGTTTGTGGATGTGATGGTGTTACTTATGATAATGAATGTTATGCCATTAATTATGGTGGTGTTACTTCTTGGACAGCAGGAGTGTGTGGGAATGTCGTAATTGAGCCTTGTACTGATGTTTCTGGGATTTCGTTCGGAGCTTGCCTTGCGATATTAGGAGTTGCAGTTGTAGATGGATCGTGCTCATACATTAGTGGGTGTGGTTATAACATCGGATCTGTGGATTACAGTCCTGCATTTTACGATACTATGGAAGCATGTGTTGCTGGTTGCGAGGGGCCAGTTGATTGTGTGGATCCGACTTTGATTGATCCGAACTTCGGATGTTACGATCTATGGGATCCGGTATGTGGCTGTGATGGGGTGACTTATAGTAATGAATGTTACGCCACAAATTTCGGTGGAGTGACGTCGTGGACGCCGGGCGCGTGCATCGACATAAGTGGTGGTTGTACTTACATGCAGGCCTTGAATTACTCGCCGGACGCGATTTTGGATGACGGCTCATGTTTGTTCCCTCCATGTATTAATACTTGTAGTGGAGATGTAGATGGTGATTCAAGCGTATCTGTTAGCGATATTTTGTTACTTTTAAGTAACTTTGGGGCTATCTGTCAGTAACACATATTAGCCCAAATGAAATTTAATTTTATCTTAACATTAGTCGCTAGTGCGATCTTATTTAGCTGTGCGGGAAATCCTACGGATCGTAATGGTTTGTCCTTAGAAAAGAGAAAGAAAGTATTTATGGAACTTAGATTAGCTGAGAAAAAAGCTGGTCGTGAAGCTCTTAAATCATTTCCGAAGCCTGGTACTGATGGCGGTGGAGGTATGGAATTCAGGAAGCAGCTTAGGGATCTTCAAGTCCTGTATTGGCAGGAAGTCCTTGATTCAAATAATGTCGCAACGAACCTAGGTGATTCAATTTTTACTGAAGGTATTAAGGGTAAATGGGCTCAGGAAATGAGGCAGCAAGAGAAAAAGATGCGTTCCACTAAGTCGAAATCCGACAATCGCGCGAAAGGCAATAAAGAAAAGCGGAAAGATCGGAAGAAGCGATAAGTATCTAAGACGTTGTTTATTGTGAGGATTCATTAACTTGCCCTCATGAAGAATTTTATTACGAATTGTTTTGGTGTGTTATTTCTCTTTTTCTTAGGGTTTAATGAAGTCGTGGCTTCTAGTGAGGTCGTGGAATCTAGTGACGTTGAGGCGTCGAGTGAGGCTGAGGCGTCGAGTGTAGGGTTAGGAGATATTTATGAAGTACGGCTTGTCGTAAATAGTAGGGGCGTTAATGAGGAGGCGCAGGCGGAGTTGAGGGCGAACTCGGAATGGGAGAGTTGGGTTATAGATAACGATGGGTGGATGTCGATTATGGATGCGCGGACGGGGTTGCCCCATCGAGCATGGGGTAGTGGTGTCGAGGTTGAGGGAGCGACATTGGAGATGAGGCACGATGCTTTCGTAAGTCAGGACTTGACAGCGTTCGGAGTAGTTGTTGAAAGCACCGCAAATGCAAGATTCGCACATAAGATGAAGGTGAGTTCTCACGAGCGCGTCTTTCAATCTCAAATCGTCGAAGGTTATGATGTCCTTTTAAGTCAAATCCAGACCAAATGGAAGAACGATAAGCTCGTGATGTGGGGACTTGATTGGTGGGCTGACGCAGAAGTGCCGGAGGGAGAAGTAATGAACGACGACGAGATATTTACGTCAGCTATCGAGGGGGTGCCATTTTCTACTACGGAAGTTACTTGGGATGGATGGGGGATACTCCCAGACGATTACGCGGAAGGCGAATTTCGACTCGTTAGAATTTTGAAAGTCAGAGGGAAAGCCGACGGGTTGTTGCGAAACTACCTCACCTGGGTTGACGCGATGACAGGAAGAGTTTGGTATAGGAAAAACCAAGTAGTCCATCACTTAGGTCGTAAAACCGTAAACGACCCGAACTCGAACGAGAATTCTGACGCCGATTCACACATGACTCACCGAATGGGCTTGCTGAACCGCCCTAAAGTCGAGAAGTCAACGATTGACAATTCCTTACTCGTTATTTCTGGCCAAACCAATGCTCAAGCCCACGCGATGTACCCGTTCGAAGCGTCAGAGGTTTTAGCTATGCCTCATCTAAAGTTAGATTTGAATGGAAATACTTATTTCACAGATGAAAATGGCGGCTTCATCACTAACGAAACGGGTGGTATTTTTAGTGTGAATATTCCTCTTGAGGGACGTTGGAGCACGGTTTACACTGCCGGCGTATCTCCATCTATGACTTTGGACATCCAAGAAGGATACAATGTGTTGGATGTTTCGGATAACGTGCGTGAATCTAGTGCATACATGAATGTGAGTCTTATCCACGATCATATGAGAGAGTGGCTTACTGAATTCACGGGCCTAGATTTTTCGATGGAGACTAATATCGATGTGGAGGGAGAATGTAATGCGTTTTTCGATGGCGTAAGCGTCAATTTTTTCAATACAGGAGGTGGTTGTAATCCTACATCTTTAATCGCAGACGTTGTTTATCACGAGTATGGTCATGCGATAAACAGTTACTTTTATAATTCGTTAGGGGCGGGCTTTAATAACGGCGCGATGGGAGAGGGGTATTCCGATTTTTGGGCTATGTCTTTAGGAGATATTGCAGAAATAGGAAAGGGATTTTACGAAGATAATAATGACGGAATCAGGAGATACGATCTCGATCCAAAGGTTTATCCAGAAAATCTCGTAGGTGAAGTTCACGCCGATGGTGAGATTATTGCTGGAGCTTGGTATGACACTCATCTACTCATGGGAGCGGATTGGGATGCAACGCTAGCTCTTTTTGTAGATGCATATCCGGGATTACAAGCGACTGTGCCAGATGGTGACGAAGGCCAAGCCTTTACTGACGTTCTCCTCGATGTTCTTCAGGCGGATGATGACGATGACGACCTGATGAACGGGACTCCTAATGCAGCGGCAATTATCGAAGGTTTTGCAATTCACGGGATTACATTATTCAGTTATGCTACGGTAGAGCATTCTTCGAGTGAGTTTGTTGAAGCGGAAACTACAATAGAGATAGAAGCTGAAGTGGACATCGTTTTCCCTTACAGTTTATACTTTGACGGAGTCTACCTCTCATACAGAACAGCTTCTTCTCAGGCGTGGTCTGAGTTGATAATGGAAGAAAATGCTGGCGTTTTTGTGGTCGTCTTGGACGGTTTACCTGCCGGAACAGTAGTTGAATACTATTTCGAAATTCACGATGTTTTCGGTGGTATTAGCGGTGTCACACCTACTGCTGCAAATAAAGTCATTAACTCAAATCTTCCTTTTTACCTAATAGTAGGCTCGTTTCCCTATCTACTAAACGACTCTGACGATTACTCAGATTTCGGCAATTGGGAGTTAGGCCTCCCATCCGATAATTCCACAACGGGTGATTGGGAGGAGACTATTCCAGTTGGATCTTTCGGTGAGCAGGGCAATCCATCTACTCAGGTGGCGCCATCTCAGGACCACACCGTCGGGTTTGCTGGGTATTGTTTCTTGACCGGCGTAAGCCCTGGTTCAGATGCAGGTATAGGAGCAAATGATGTTGATGGGGGTCACACGACTCTTCTTTCTCCGATTATGGATCTCACTGAATACCAAAACCCAGTTATTTCTTACTGGCGTTGGTATGTAAATGCTCCCGCTACAGGAGCAAACCCAGCTACTGATTGGTGGCAGGTAGAAATCTCTAGCGATGGAGGAAGTTCATGGCAGTATCTTGAAAACACTCTACAGCAGGATGTTAAATGGCGTAGAAAGGCATTTAGGATTGCCGATCACGTTGATCTTACAGACGAATTTCAAATGCGCTTTATTGCTTCAGACAGCACAACGTTAGGCGAATATCTAGATGGGGGAAGTTTAATCGAAGCAGCTCTTGACGATATCATCCTGTACGATGTGGTCCCTCCTATAGATGGTGTATCGAGTTTAACATCGACCTCAACAATTGTAGTATCTCCAAACCCTTCTTCGGACAGGATTTCTATAAGTGGAGGCTTATCGAATACGCCCGTAAAAATCTTCGATATAAAGGGCTCTATGATTTACGAGGGGAGGACTTCGCAATCGGGAAATATCTCTGTCGACGTCAATTCATTCCCGTCCGGGTTATACAGCATACAACTTCGAAACCTGAATGCTTCGATGTCAGTCAAAAGATTTGAAGTTCTATCCGATAACTAGATCGGCTCCAAACTGGACGTTCGCAACCACCCCACATTCCCGTTCACCAGTAAAATCTCCGTCCATTCGTTCTCAACACTGAGCACACAAGCTTTCGTCCCTTCGTGAAGTTGGAATAAACTCATGCCTAATTCCCCAGGCATACTTCTCACCTCCACTCGGCTATCTAAAATAATCGAGCACGAGCTGTTCGACACCCTTAGGTGAGTAGAGTAGAGGAATAATAGGAATATCACTGCGAGAAATAAACTCACAACAGCACCGCCTTTGGTGAAGGGCGTGAGCACGCTGTCAGCCCACCTTAAGCGGATGGCTATCAATACGAAAGCTACTGTCCACACTATTAAGCTGAGCACATACCAAACTCCATACATATTCCCAGCCACCATCACATTAACCAACTTATCTACCCCAACTCCAGGTAGAGGTTCGATTCTGTCAATAGCTCGTAATTCAGCTAATAATAAATTAGCCCGTAGATCAGCATCAAGAGGTTTCATCAGCTGAGCCCGCTCATAGTGAAGTATCGCCTCTCCGATGTGATTGAGCTTGTAATGAACATTACCTAAATTGTATTCTAGTTCAAAACACTTATGTTCCTCGGAAATCTCACTGTACAACTCTTCCGCTTTCTCATAATCCCCTTCAGCGTATGCATCATTCGCAAGATGAAAAGTGTCGTCAAGATTGAGGTTATTCACTTCTTGAGGACTCTCTAATGCCAAACCTGACATTCCTGTTATCAGCACCCCTAAAAGTAGACTCGCCATTATTTTGCCATTACGGGGATTAGATTTTTTAGATTCTTTCAGTGAAGTGTCGCAATTGTGGGCTAGTCGATTCGCTTCTTCAATTGAAGCTTGAACTTCAGGCAAAGCGCCCGGAGCGAAGCGTGCCATTTCGCAGGTTTTCAGTAAGCTATCCCAATCCTTGGCATCGTTTTCGTTGATTAAACTTTGTATAGTTTGGACCGCAGAAGGTCGGCTGAACGAACTTCGCCCGAGCGCGAACTTAGCGCATAGGTACGTCTCTAGAGCTTCTCCTAGGGTAGTGAACGCCTCTTCTTTAGAAGGGGAAGACGAGCAATTTACGAGAGCTTTCGATAATGCTTTCCTCGCTTTTCGACTACGAGTTCCCGAGGGGTCGAGTAGTTCCGAATTAACTCGCTTTCGAAATAACAAAGCGGCCGTTGCTAGAACGGGGCCTATCAAAAACAGTAAAACCAAAAACAAGTTCTTCCACTCGTCCTCATTATGTGATCCCCAATGAGAATGGTCCGTATTAATATGTCGGATATCGTGATTTAATATCGTTACGTCAGATTTCGTACCAAACGTAGTCAACCCGTCTTCTCCTTCCGATTGAGAAACAGAAATTTCCCCAGCGGACGTACTTGTCTCTACGTAACGTTTCGAACTCGAATCGAAATAACTGATTTTAACCTCGGGAAGTGAATACGTTCCTGGAGCCCTTGGAACCACGACGTACTTAAACGTTCGTTCTCCCGACTCGCCATAGGAATTGATGCTTATCCGATCTTTAACTTCCGGATCGAAAACTTCGAACTCAGAAGGCCAAACAATCTTAGGCTCACTCAGCAATTTCAAATTCCCACTACCAGAATAAGTAACGGTCATATTGAACGCTTCATTGACTTTTACAGAATCGATTTGGACTTTAGAATCAAGACTTAAATTCTTGAAAGTACCTATAAAATTAGCAGGCTTAGACTTCGGCAAGGGCATCACCTCTATGGTCACCGCCTTCGAATTCGCCTCGATATTCTTCCCGCTGAAGAAATTCACCCTCAAATATCCCTTTAAGTTGAACCCATCTATCGTGAAAGTCCCTGTCTGCTGTGGGAAAGCAACGATTCGCTGCACAGTAATCACAGAATATCTCCGTCCATCAATAATCTGAGTTTTCCACGTCTGTTCCTCCGTTTCCTTCACTTCTTCCTTCCAAAACCCCTTCAGTTCAGGAACGTTATACTCTCTGACTTCTAGTGAGTTAAGCTGATTGTAAATCTTATAAACCAAAACAATCGGCTCCCCTAAATAGACTTTGTTTTTCGAGACTTCTATGACGGTAGCAAGCTGGCCTAATCCGTTACGTGAAGTAGAGCTTGGCATCTTAGCTCCTTGCGCAAGAACTTTAAGCCTGAAGGGTTTAGAAGCTAAAGTCCCAGCCGAGGTGGCAACTTTAATGGCGGGGATTTTAATATCCTTATCCGTAGAAACTGAAAACGCGTAGGTGTAAATGTGCTTACTCGATTTAGTTCCATTAACCCAGTTGTTACTGTGAGATGTCGAGGGGCCACCTAAAAATGTCAAACCGTTAATTTGCGGCATGGGAATACGACCGGAATTCGATGTACAGTTATCTAGTGTAACCGCTATTTGAATTTGACTCCCCATTCGAGTAGGATTACTATTCACGGTGGTTGTGACGCTAGCATTTTGCGCAATTCCCGCCATAGCACTGAGAGTCATGAAAATCGCAACCCAGAAAGTCTTTAAGCTCGTTACCATTGTTTCTCGATTGTTTTTTTCTTTCCGTCCCCTTTCGCTTTGCGCAATTTCGCTTGAATTTTACTTTCCTCGTTCTCTAAACTTTCAAGAATTCTAGCCATTTCCTCTTTTGAAATTTGACCAGGGATTTGCTTTTCCTCGTCACCTTCTTTTTGGTCTCGGTTAGTTCCGTCTTCATTCTGTTCTTTCTCATCCTGTTCTTTCTCCTGCTCCTGCTCGTCCTCACCGTCTTTACCTTCCTCGCCATCTTCACCTTCCTCGCCATCTTCACCTTCCTCGCCGTCCTCTCCTTCCTCTCCGTCTTCTCCTTCCTCTCCGTCTTCTCCTTCCTCTCCGTCTTCTCCTTCCTCTCCGTCTTCACTGTCTTCAGAATCCTCTCCTTCCTCTCCGTCTTCGCCGTCCTCGCTTTCTTGTTCTTGCTGTTGTTGTTGCATCGCGTTAGCGAGAGCAAGGTTGTGTCGAGCATCGGAAAGGGTGGGGTCGAGGCGAAGGGCTGATTTATAAGCTTCTATCGCACTAGACGGGTCTTGTGAGTTAAGAGCTATGTTGCCGGCATTATACCAAGACTTAGCTTTTAGTTCTGCATCCTCCGAAGAGTCAATAGCTTGTCGAAACGCTGATGTTGCTCCTTCAAGATCTTCTGTTTCCATTAAAGATCGTCCAATATTGTATGCAGCGATGTCTTCGAAGCCTTCCAAAGTACTCCCGTTGCTGAATGAAGTAGCTGCTTGTTCATTATTCTGTTCTCCGAAATAAGCTACGCCATCTATGAGATGCTGTTTGAGATCTAGCTGGGTTTGGGCTGAAACCTGAGGGAGACAGAGTAAAGCCAAGGTCGTTATAGTCCAAACAATTTTATTCATCTGCTTCATCTGCGTTTCGTGGGATTAGGGATGAATGCTTCCATAATGATTAGTCCTAGTGCGAGTAATAAAAAGAACTGGAATCGATGGTCGTAATCGGTAAATCTAACGTTGGCAATTCGAGTTTTCTCCTCCTTGTTTAATGCGTCAATCACAGGAGAAATGTCTATGTAACTTCTATTAGCTCGAGTGAAACTCCCTCCGCCCGCTTGAACTGTTGCTACAAGAACAGATTCGTCAAGTCTAGATACAACAGGTTGACCGTCAGGTCCGTGAATAAATCCGATTTTGCGACCTCGTTTATCGTAGTGGGGAATAGGAGCCCCTTCTGGAGTTGCAACACCTAGAACATGAACGGTAATTCCTTGTTCAAAAGCGCTGCTCGCAGCTGCTACAGGATCGTCTTCATGATTTTCTCCGTCTGTAATGAGTAGGATTGATCTACTCGATTCTGGCGCATTATCGAATGCTTTCACACTTACATCAATGGCACTTCCGAGAGCAGTCCCTTGGGTAGCCACGACATCCGTGGTTACCGAATTTAAGAATAGCTTAATAGCACTGTAGTCAGAGGTAAGGGGGCATTGAATATATGCTTCACCTGCGAAAACGACTAGCCCCACTCTGTCACTACCGAGTTTGTTGAGGATACGCTCTACGGTTTGGCGTGCTAGCGCAATCCTTTCCACGCCTAAATCTTCCGCCCGCATGCTGTTACTAACGTCGATTGCAATCACGAAGTCTGCTCCCTTAGTTTCCACTTCTTGTAAGCGGCTCCCGACTTTGGGCCCTAGTAATCCGAAGATGACCATTGATAGGGCTAAACGCCAAACCACAAACCTCCACGCTTCTCTCCCCGGTGAAAATCCTGGAAGTGTTGCATCTTGTAAATTCGAATCTGATAAGAGACCTATTGCCTTTGTTTTCCAACGTAAATGAAGCAAAAATGCAAAAGTGGCTATTGGAAGGATTGCCAGTAACGGTATCAATTCAGGTTTATGCAGCTCAACGTGTGGGGCGAATTCAGATTTCACCCATAGCACAGAGATTAATGCGCCCCAGAAAAGAACTTCGCTTATCACAACCCCTAGGAGAGCCGAGTTATACTGCTGTTTATTTCTATCGTTTTCCTTTCTCATGATATAGATCGGATAACGGTAAATCTGAGTAGTCTTTCTAAAACGAGTGCCGACATTGCCATCAGTGCAAAAGGAATGTATGCCTCGGTTTTTCTTTGATATCTGAGTACGTTGAAGCGAGTTTTCTCTAGAATATCGATCTCCTCATAAATTGCCTTCAACTTATCTGTATTTGTCGCTCTAAAGTATTTTCCACCAGTTCGTTCTGCGATTTCCATCAAAATTTCCTCATCAATTCGAACGTCTATCCAGTCGTACCTGTAAGTGTCGCCCATCTTCGCAACCGGGCTTTTCGCCTTACCCACAGATCCCACGCCTATCGTGTATACTCTGATTCCATTGAGTTCAGCGAGTTGCGCTGCGTCTGAGGGGTCGATTGACCCGGCGTTATTCACTCCGTCCGTGAGTAAAATTATGACTCGACTTTTCGCCTCAGATTTCCTTAATCTATTAACTGCAGTTGCCAAACCCATTCCTATAGCTGTCCCCCCTTCAAGTAAGCCCGTTTGCAAATCCATAACCCCGTTCTTAACTACGATATGATCTGAAGTTACGGGCACCTGAGTGAATGACTCACCCTCATACGCTACCACGCCTATTCTATCGTGAGGTCGTTCATTGATGAAATCTACAGCTACTAATTTCGCTTGTTCTAATCTATTAGGCTTGAAGTCCATGCTTAACATCGACGCCGAAACATCCATGGCAAGTACCAAATCGATTCCTTCACTCGTCATATCCTCGATACTATTTGACGATTGAGGCCTTGCTATAGCGATTGCCAAAAGTGCGATCGCAAAAGTCCTCAATGCATAAGGAAATTCAGCTATTTGCGCCCTCCCTAGATCGGGAAGCGATTGTAAATTACTCGCCTCGCTTGAGAAGGAAACGAGAGCATACAAATTGCCAAACCTCGCTGACCCCCAAGCTCTTTTCGCAGCATACCCCACCGATAATAGCATGAAGAGTAAAGCCCATGGACGCTCCCACAGGTAAACATTATTCACCCACAGAGCGATAAAGCCCGCAGCTATTAATGCCACAACGTGTATCGGAAGTGCTTTTTTCACTCTTCTACTGGTTTTTCTTGGGTGATCTCGACAAATTCAATGCACGCGTTAAGTGACCGCAAGTGATCTTCCGTTCCAGCCCTGTGTTTCGCGAACTTAACCATGTCGCCTAACCTTAAGGCGATTATGATTTTGCTCTTCTCAGATTGTGCTACGTCGAGCGAGTTTATCAGCGCCGCCGCTTCGCCCGTCGTGCTCTCTAAGGATGAAATAAAGAATCTGGCGTCTAAATACGTTCTAATGATTTCGCTCAGTTGCACGTGGAATGATTTGGCCTCCCCCTTAGTCCAAACCTCCCTCTCCTGCAGTCTCCTCAATTTCTCAAGAGCCGTTATATGTGGCGGTATCACAGGAATGATCTTTTCTAACACAAGTCCTTTCCTCGACATTATCTTCTTGAATAAATACAAATAAAGTAGTCCTGTAAGCGCAAGCCCTATCGCACCTAAAATCCACGGCGTAGCTTGTTTCAACTTGTCTGCAAAACTCCATTCTATCGATATAATGTCAGCAGCAGGCTTCAATTCAGGAGCGTTTCCAGTCCTAGTAGGAACTACTTGAATCATAAGAGGAGAGGTCTTGTTGCCTAGTATTTCTATTGACGGAATTACTACGTATCCAGAGTCCCAAGCAGTCACCACCCATGATTGTTCGATTATGAAATCCCATTCCGAGGGTGAGTCCTCCTTCGGTAGAATCGTATCTATCTCACTTGCCACCAAAATCTCAAAACCACCTGGGATAGTATCCTCCCAGACAGGCCATCCAGTACTTTCTTCGCCCATTTCAAGGCCTAAACTCAATTTTATCGTAGCTCTTTCGCCCCATGCAATCCTCCCCGTATCTGAGACCAAACTTAGGTCGGAGGGAAGTGACTGAAGAACGCCTTGAGATAAGCCTTCGTTCGTACAAGCGAAGGAGGAAACGATAATTATTAGCGTCAATGGTAATATGTACGAGCTCTTATCCACGTCGATCAAATAATTGCATTAACGGTTTCACATAGGGAAGGTCTGTACGAATTGTCGTAGAATCGACTCCAGCTCTAGCGAACGCTTTCTTCAAGTTATTCGCTCTCTCTAGCTCGGCCGCTTTATATTTTACTCTAGCTTTTTTCGACCCCGTCCGTATCCATTTCGTCTTCCCACTCTCTGGATCTTTCAGTGGCAACCAACCCACGTTAGGAATATCTAAATCAATAGGATCTTCTATTTTGAGAGCTACGAAATCGTGCTTTCGCCCGGCCCTCTTCAGTAAGTCCTCATATCCCGAGTCCCGGAAATCGCTAAGTAGGAACGAAACAGTTCGCTTCTTCATTGCCGATAGGAAATGATCTAATGCGTTAGTCAAATCCGTCCCCTTTCCTTCAGGCTTAATCTCAAGAATCTCACGAATTATCCTTAATACATGCGATCTTCCTTTTTTAGGTGGAATAAACTTCTCAATCCTATCAGAAAATAGAATAGCCCCCACTTTATCATTATTCCCCATCGCACTAAACGCAAGCACAGCAGCAAGTTCCGTTATCCTGTCTCGCTTACTCACCCCTCGTGTGCCTCCATCTATAGACCCACTGATATCTGCCAAAATAAAAACAGTTAGCTCTCTCTCTTCCTCAAAAACTTTCACGTATGGAGTCCCCATTCGAGCCGTGACGTTCCAATCTATGGACCTTACCTCATCACCGTGTTGGTATTCTCGATTTTCGCTAAAGGCCATTCCTCGACCTTTGAAAGCGCTTGCGTACTCACCCGAGAATATTTTATCGCTCAATCCACGCGATTTAATCTCAACCCTACGTACTCTTTTAAGAAGTTCGACCGTATCCATTTATGGCACGATCACGCTATCCATTATCTCAGTTACGATTTGTTCCTGAGTAATATTTTCTGCCTCCGCTTCGAAGGTTAGCCCGACTCTATGTCGCATCACATCCATGGCTACAGCTCTCACATCTTCTGGAGTTACATACCCGCGATGATCCATAAACGCATGTGCTTTCGCGGCTAATCCTAGTCCTATGCTCGCTCTCGGCGATGCTCCGAACGAAATAAGTTCTGTCAAGTGACCTAGTCCGACGTTCTCTGGCGACCTCGTCGCGAATACAAGGTCTATAATGTACTTCTCAACCTTTTCGTCTAAATAAATCTCCCGAACTAAGTTGCGGGCTTCAAGAATTTGCTTCTTTGTAACTACGGCCGTTGGTGTTGGAAGTCCGTCCACAGACATATTAGCTCTCAATATTCTTTGCTCCTCTTCTTTCGTAGGATATCCGATCACCACTTTCAACAGAAATCTATCTACTTGCGCTTCGGGAAGGGGATACGTCCCCTCTTGCTCTACCGGATTCTGTGTCGCGAGAACTAAAAAAGGGTTAGGGACTTTAAATGTCTCATTTCCTATCGTCACCTGCCTTTCTTGCATCGCCTCTAATAAAGCGCTTTGTACTTTCGCCGGCGCTCTATTTATCTCATCCGCTAAAACGAAGTTCGCAAATATCGGGCCTTTTTTCACTTTGAAACTCTCCTCCCGAGGATTGTAAATCATCGTTCCCACTACGTCTGCTGGAAGTAAGTCCGGTGTGAACTGAATACGAGAGAACTGTGCGTCGATGGTTTTACTCAGGCTATTAATAGCAAGAGTTTTCGCAAGCCCAGGAACTCCCTCTAATAGAACGTGTCCATTGGCGAGAAGACCTATGAGAAGTTTGTCGACCATCTCGGTTTGGCCTATAATAGTCTTACTCATCTCATGACGGATCAAATCAGTCACCCGACTTGCCTCTTCAATCTTCA
>JYMV01026336.1_pt1 | contig 18770 bp, 14 predicted proteins | sample 338911 | NCBI WGS metagenome assembly JYMV01 (sample SAMN03354496, study PRJNA234377) | hydrothermal vent metagenome | biome: Deep sea; feature: Hydrothermal plumes at the Eastern Lau Spreading Center, Western Pacific Ocean; material: Seawater | place: Tonga | collected 2009 | depth 2000 m m
CTTCATCAATTACCACTTCGGAGGGGTCATGAACCTGCATATATTTTGCAACTTTATGAGAGGAATACACACCCAAAACAAATAGTAATAAAATTACGGAAAGATGGACTGAGGTGGTTACTGGGAGAAAAAGCCATAAAATTAATGCCCCCATACTTCCCCAAGTCCCCGGTGCAATGGGAAGTTTGCCAAGGTAAAAAAAGGTGGCTGCAATTCGCCAAAGGGTCATTTATTGAAAAATAAATTTTCTAAGGTTTTATAATTGTAATACACATAGTGAATACCTGTATAAAATGTAATTATAGTAGTGATCACCATAAGGTAGAAAAGCGAGTCTTTTAAAAAAAGTTCGGGGATATCTATTTTATAGGAAATAAGAATAAGGAAAACCAGGATAAAATTAATGGTAACAATTTGTAGAAAGGTTTTCAGTTTACCTGCTTTACTGGTAATCATGGTGACACCTTTATATTGCATGAGCATACGCATAAGTGTAACCAGAATATCTCGAAATGAAATTAAGATAATCATCCATAGTTTTACCGTGGTAGTCAAAACCGGGAGAAACATAAATCCATAAAAAGCGGACAGTACCAATAATTTATCAGCCAGAGGATCAAAATAAACTCCGAACTGCGATTCAATATTATATTTTCGGGCAATGATACCATCATAGGCATCGGTAATTGAGGCTGCGATAAAAACGATGAGCGCTAATAATTTCCCATGACTGAAATCTGAAAATAAAAAATACAGAAAAACCGGCACCAGCAGGATTCGTGTTGAAGTGAGGAAATTAGGAATCCATTTATATTTCATTCTTCTGAATGTAGTTCTACTCTTTCATTTATTGATTGTGTGAGAGTAGCTTCATCAACATATTCTAAATGTCCTCCCACCGGCAACCCCCTGGCTAAGCGTGTCATTTTTATAGGATGTGAATCTAATAATTTAGAAATATACAAAATCGTTGCTTCCCCCTCAATACTGGCATCGGTTGCAACAATGAGCTCAGTTGCAGATTTGACCCTTTCCATGAGAGAATCAATTTGTAAATCATCGGGACCAATACCATCCAAAGGAGATAACAGTCCGCCCAACACATGATATACACCCTTGAAGCCGGTTTTTTCAATTAGGTAAATATCGGATGGTTCTTCGCAAATACATATAATTGAACTGTCTCTTTTTTCATCAGAGCAGATTTCACAGAGTTCAGCTTCAGCAATATTATGGCAAGTATTACAGGTGTTAATTTTACTTTTTACATTCACCAGGGCTTGGGCAAAATCTTCAACTTCTTTGGTATGAGTTTTTAAAACATGTAATCCTAAGCGATGGGCAGTTTTTTTCCCAATTCCAGGGAATTTAGAAAATGCTTCAATTACTTTTTCTAATGTTGGGGGCAATCCGTCCATTACATTCCGGGAAATTTTATTTTGCCCATCATACCGCCGGTGATGGAATTCATTTTCTCCTCGGCAACTTTTCCGGCATTTTGCAGACCTTGATTTACTGCAGCCAGAATCATATCTTCAATCATTTCTTTATCTTCGGTTAAAATTTCGGGATCGATGGTTAATGCAACAAGTTCTTTGTGACCATTAACCGTAACGGTTACCATTCCTCCACCTGCTTGCCCTTCAATCTCAATTGAATTAAGTTCTGCCTGCGCTTTTTCCATTTGGCTCTGCAATTCCTGAGCCTTTTTAATCATTTTGGTCATTCCGCTTTTTGGTAACATATATTCTCCTATCTTATTATTTCACCTTCAAATGTTTCTAATACCTTCATAAATAAGGGATGTTCCGCACTTTCCGGCTTCTTTTTTTCTGGTTTCTCTTCGTTATTTTCCTGAATATGAAATTTAATTCTAATTTTCTGATTTAATTTATCATTTATTACAGATGCAATTTGCTCAGCATCTTTCTCCAGTGTTTTCAAATGAAATCTATGCCCATTGACAAGCTCAATTAATAATTGTTTTCCATCAAAACTGGATAATTTTGCCTCCTCAAGAAAATGAGCAATTTTGGAATTTTTTTCTTCGAGCCCCTCAATAATTTCAGTCCAGGAATTGTTAAAATCTTCCAGTGTCAAATTTCTTACCTGTTGGGGGACTGGCTCAGAAACTACCGGTGGTGTTGGTGTGGTCAATTTTTCAGTTACGGGATTATTTTCTGTTGGCTGGGGTGATTCCATGGGTTCAGTCTGAACAAGGGGTGAATCGGGTTTCTCAGTGGTTATGGATGGTTTTTGAGATTCCGGCTTTTTTACAGAAATAGTTTTCGGTACTTCTCCTGATAGAATACTTGCAATATCAACACTGGCATCCATCATTGACAATTTAATGAAAAGAGCTTCTAATGAGATTTGCGGCTGTTGAAGAAATCTTAATTTTGATTCGAATTGCAGAGATAAATCGAGCATTCTCAGAAAATCTGCAGTGGAAAACCGGCAGCCCGTTTGGAGCCAATTCAGGCTGTTTTCTGAGAGGTTCAATTTAGCGGATTCCCCTGTTTTCTGAATCATACAGTTTCGTAAAAATTCATTAAATCCGCTTATAAAATCTGAGATGGCATATCCCGCATCAATGAGTTGACTCAGCTGGTGGATAACCTCTTTATGATCTCTCTTTTCAATTGTTTGAATAATATTTAGAAAAACATTTTCTTTTATAATTCCCAAAACATCACGGATTGTTTCAACATCTAAAGCATCGCTAGCATAGGCAATTGTTTGATCTAACAGGCTGAGTGAATCCCGTAAACTTCCATCCGCTTTTTGTGCAATGAGGCGAATGCCATCTGTATCATATTTAATATTTTCGGACTCTAATATTTGTTTGAGATATTCAGAAATATCATTTATTGAAATATGTTTAAAATCAAATCGTTGTGTTCGGGATAAAATGGTAGCTGGAACTTTATGCGCATCTGTAGTTGCCATAATAAAGATTACATGGGGAGGAGGTTCTTCTAATGTTTTTAATAATGCATTAAAAGCCTCCCGAGTGAGCATGTGCACTTCATCAATAATATAAATACGGTATTTACTGTTGTTTGGGGGATATTTTACGGCTTCCCGTAAATCTCTCATTTCATCAATCCCTCTATTAGATGCTCCATCTAATTCTTGGACATCCAAATTACTGCCCTGGGTGATCTCCGTACAGTTTACACAGGTACCGCAGGGGTTATTATCTTTTGGATTTTTACAATTGAGAACTTTGGCAAGTATGCGGGCAGTGGTTGTTTTCCCCACGCCTCTTGGACCAGAAAAAATATAGCCGTGGGCAACTCGGTCTAAGCCAATGGCATTTTGTAAAGTCCGGGTTACATGCGTTTGTCCAACGACTTCATCAAATCGTTGGGGTCGTAATTTTAGTGATAATACCTGATAACTCATATTATAATTTTGTATTTAAAACTGTGCACCGGCAGTTGTGTTTTCTGTTTAAATGATCTGTTTTACAGCCAGCTCAGTTTCAGAAATTTACGGCACATAAGCAATATTTCTACCGCTGCTTCCTTCCGGATCTGACGGGATTAAAAACAAGTCTATTGCGTAAAGCTGAAAGCATCAACACTACTTATAAACCATTTCAAATTCAGCAAAACCCTCCTACCGGTATTCAATCCTGCATAAAGCGGGTTTCAGGATACAGGGAACCGCTAACTCCCCATCTAGCACAGATTTATGGCTAATCATGTTTTTCCTGCTGTGGAAAAGATTGAAATTTACGTTGGTTAGAATATGAAATGGGAAGAAAATGAATTCATCATTGCGCCCCTTTTTCTGATAATTCAACCGAAAATCCCTTTAAGGTATAAATAGTACCATCATTATCAAAATCTGATTCATCTTCAATAGTAGAAAGAGGTTTGTCCCAATTAAAACGCCATAACCCTATGAGTGAATCGTAATATGTATATCGGTAGTAATCTCCCAATTTTTCCGGATGGGCATATTGAAATGTTATGGTACTATCGGCCAGTCTAGTATTCCAAAAGCGGACTTCATCTATATATCCATACCAGAAATTTTCACGAATGGTTCGGGTTTTGTTTACAATAGCACCAATATTTAACATATTTCCAACAACATCAATAAATTTTTCATCGCTAAATATTTTGGTTGAATCTATATATAATTTTATTCCCTTAGAATCTGAAAAAAGGATTGATATTAAATAAAAATTGTCGGGGTCGGACCAATCCAGCCAGCTAAACTCACTGGGAGTGACATTAGAATTAATAATTGTGGTGAGAATATTTGACTGATTCGCGTCCCTTAATAAGGCAAGGGTTATTCTATCTGTGGAATCAATAATTGAAAAAATAGCAGGGGCTTCATTGGTATCTACTTCCCCACCTGAAACCCAAAATTGGAGGGTGAAATCATTGGATTCTAATTTCATACTATCGAGTTTTCCAAACTCAATCCAACTGCCACCCTTAAAATACAAACTATTAATTTTTTCTTCCTGAATCATTAAATCGATACAGGAAAATAAAAATAGAAAAGGCAATAATTTTACAATTTTCATGGATTAGACCATCCAGAAATATAGTCACTATATTTTCTTTGACCATTAATATCTACCACGGCTACGGAATAATACCAGGTTGTTCCATTACCCACATTTCTATCCATAAATTTTCCCTGTTCAGAATTTGTAATGACTGCCAATCGTTGCGGATTTTCAGAATTTTCTTCGGTTGACCTCCAAATTTCATATTGGTAGAAATAGGTGGAATTAGAAACTGGCTCCCATGTAATTTGAATAAATTCATTATTATTCTTACTCACATTTGAGGTGGCTAAAGAAATTGTTGCTATTGTAGGATTTAAATCGGGATTATTAAAAATATAGCTATTTCGTTGAAATCCAGATGTTATATAAACCTGTACACTATAATAGTAAGTAAACTCTCCAGGAACATCTCTTTTTTGCAAATCCGTGTAGGTTGTATCTAGCTTGTTAGTAAATTGTTTTATTTTATTACTCTCAATTGGATGAATTAAATTAATTATCCCATCAACTGAATCCCTATAAATATTATATCCATCAAAATTACTCTCAATCGTTGGTGACCATAAAAGGGTTCGATGATATTTTTCAAAAGTTTCGTAAGTGGTGTCAATTGTTGAGGTGGAATCCGTTTTAACTCCTAAATTATCAAAGGTGAATTCCCAATTTGTTTGATAGTCCCAAGTTGTATCATAAACAATTTCATAATTTTGGTTAACTAATGTCACAGGGTATACGGGTCTGGTGAAGATTTGAATGCTGTCCACATAAGTAGAATCATCCGTTATAACCTGGATTGTAATATCCCGGAATTCACCAGGGTTCATTCCACTAAATGTATGTGAGTTACCACTTGGATTTATAAGTTCCCCGGAATCATATAATTTAACTTCTCCATCAGATCCATTCCAGTTAATGGTTACAGTTTCAAGAGTTGATCCGGAATTTGAACTCCACAGATTAATTTTATAATTTTCATCAGGTAGATCAGAAAGAGTATTAGAAATTATTTGGATTTCATTTTCACTGCATGAAAAAATAAAAATTGAAATAATCAGGTATGATATTAACTGACTATTCATCCGTTGTGTATTGGCGGGAGATATTATTTTTTCGGCTTTGAAATTCATCAATCTTTTTCATTAGAGGAAGTGGATCATTTCCTGAAGATTCTGCATTTTTTAATTCTTCCCGGATAGATTGAATATGAATATTTAACCAGTTTTGCTCTAATCGTCTAACACAGTCCTCAGCAGATTTTAGACTGGGAGTTAATTTTTCCAAATCAAAAACAAGTTCTGCCAATTTATTCCGGTAAGTTTCATTTTTAAGTTCATCCATAATTAAGCTTGCCTCCGGAGCATTGGATGAGTGCAGATGAATATATACCTTTTCATAAATTTTCTGAGATAATACTGTCATCAGCCATTCTGTTTTAACCTCATCAAATAAAAATTTACGGATAGCAATATCCTCTGCAAAACAAAGACGGATGAGATCATTTTCCAGTAATTGTTTTTTATCCTCAGTTTTTGGTTTTGGGCTTTTATTATTCTGCTGGAAATTTTGTCTTCGTTTCAGTTTTTCCAACATGTTGTGAAGGGACTGAAAAATACTTTCCGCACTCACTCCAACCAATTCACTTAATTCACGGCCTTGCAATTCACGGCTCACAGGATCTTTAATTTGAACAATTTCCATGAGGACATCATTCACAAATGCAGTTTTTCCCGAAGTGGTGGAGATATCCCCTTTATAATTTTGAAAATGGAAGGTCAGTAATTTGGTACTATTTTCAACGGCTTCCAGAAAGGGTGTATTCCCATCCCGTTTCACCCAGTCGTCTGGGTCCAGGCCATCGGGAATATTTACGATTAATGGGGAAAGTCCCGCCCGGAGCAACACATAGCCTGCACGAATGGCGGCAGCTTTTCCGGCAGAGTCGCCATCATAAGCTAAGTGTACTTTTTCGCAAAATCGTTTAATTTGAAGCGCATGCTGATCTGTAAATGCTGTACCGGATACAGCCACAATATTGTGAATACCCGATTGATAAAGCTGAAGGAAATCAAGGTAGCCTTCAACCACAATAACTGATTTACTATTTCGAATAATTTGTTTAGTCTCCTGCAGTCCATAGAGAATTTTGCTTTTATTATAAATAGGTGTTTCCGGGGAGTTAATATATTTAGCCGGGTCATCCGATTCAAAAACACGCCCGGCAAAGGCAGCAATTTTACCAGCAGAATTTGAGATACTGAACATTATTCGACCCCTGAATCGATCCATGTATCCGCTTTTGGTATCAATAAATAAGCCGGATTGTTTCATGGCATCGCTTCGTACCCCCTCCGTTCGGAAAGCCGAAAGCAATGCATCCTTTTGTTTCAGGCTGTAGCCCAATTTGAATTGTTTAATGGTATCTCTGGTAAGGCCTCGAGACTCTAAATGTGCCAATACTTTGCTGCCCTCTTCTGTACCTAGGTTTTTCAGAAAGGTATGTGCGGTCTGGGCATGAATATCAAATAGCTGGGTAATGAGGTCTTTTGATTGCCCGGCGGATTCATCAATCTGCAGTTCAATGCTATACTGATCTGCCAGGTGTTTTACGGCATTTACAAATTCCATTCCTTCAATTTCCATAATGAAATTGATAACACCTCCACCCACACTGCAGCCAAAACATTTATAGATTTGACGCTCAGGACTTACCGAAAAAGAAGCAGTCTTTTCTCCATGAAAAGGGCAGAGTCCGAAGTAATTACGACCTCGTTTTTTTAGCTGCACATAGCCGGATACCACTTCAATGATATCCGCAGTACTACGAATTTGTTCAATAATTTGTTCTGAAATCCGTGCCATGAGGAGGTGAAAAAATACGGCAATCTATCTGTTTGGGACATATTTTTTATTGATAAAAAGATTATAAATTAGGTTTCATTCTAAAAAGCAGAAATTGACCAAACCGATAAAGAAATAGACCAAATGGTTTATGAGCTATATGGCTTGACAGAGGAAGAGATAAAAATTGTGGAAGGGCACTCATAATCCTTTACATATTGTAACGAGTACATGCTTTCCCATTCTCACTAAATCGTCGTAAATTACAGGAGGATGAAAATTTTACCCTTACATATTACCAAACAGATATGGCTTATTCTGGGCTGCGTGATTATAGGGTTTAGTACATTTTACCTGATAACTACCAAAAGTGGGCATGAAAATTCTGCTAATTATAAACCCCCATTTATTAGCCGTCCTCATGGATCAGCTATCCCCAAAGAACCGGGGGCATTGCCCAATGACTGGATGGGATATCAGCGAATATACCCTCACGGAAAAATAAAACAGAGCCATTATTTGACTGCCCTGAAAGACGCTCAATATTTGCATAATAATTCTGTAAACCGAGATTTGGAGTGGCAGCTATTAGGACCCACCAATATCGGTGGCAGAATTACAGACTTGGCCAATCACCCTGCTGAACCCGAAATTATATATGTGGCAGCTGCATCTGGAGGAATTTATAAAAGTATAAATAATGGTGACAGTTGGGAGCAAATTTTTAATGATGCACCCGTCATCAGCATGGGAGACATTGCCCTTGACCCCAACAATCCCCAGATCATTTTTGCCGGAACCGGAGAAGCCAATGCTTCCAGTTATAGTTTTATTGGGGATGGGCTGTGGAAATCTGAAGATGGGGGTGCAAATTGGGCTCACGTCGGATTGGAAACATCAGCATACATTGCTCGTATCATTGTGGATTATGAAAACTCCAACCGTGTATTTGTAGCCGCCTGCGGAACCCTGTTTTCATCCAATAGTGAGCGGGGAGTATATCGCAGTGAAGACGGTGGTGCCAACTGGGAACAGGTTTTATTTTTAACGGATTCTACGGCAGCCATTGATTTGGTCCAGCATCCCACTAATCCAAATATTCTCTACGCCGCAATGTGGGAACGGGTACGAGGGCTTAGCTATCGAAAATCAGGGGGTGAATCATCCGGTATATGGAAAACTACAGATGGAGGCGATAACTGGACTGAACTTACAAATGGCCTTCCCTCCGGTGACAATGTTGGCAGAATTGGACTGGATATTTCAAAATCCAATCCAGATATTCTATATGCATTTTACGATAAGCATATGGATGAGGGTGAGGATTTCTCCTTTTTGGGGATTTACAAAACTAACGATGGCGGGTCATCTTGGAATCAGACAAATGACAACAATATTACGGGGATGAATTCCCGTTTTGGCTGGTATTTTGGGCAAGTACGAGTGGATCCAACCAATCCCAATAGAGCGTATGCTTTGGGAGTTGATTTGGTAAGAACTGAAAATGGTGGGAATAGCTGGGAGACAATAGCCGGCTACTGGAATTCAAATGAAATTCATGTGGATCATCATGCCCTTATTATTGACCCCAATACGGGGTACATCCTGGAAGGGAATGACGGGGGATTATTCACCAGTACAAATTATGGTGATACGTGGACGCATATCAATAACATCCCCCTCACTCAGTTCTATGCCATTGAGGTGGATTTTCAACAGCCGCAGCAAATTTATGGTGGCACACAGGACAATAACACCATTCGAACTCTAACTGGAAATCTGGATGACTGGCATTCTATTTTAGGGGGAGATGGATTCTACACTCTGGTGAATCCGCAAAACTCAGATATCATCTATGCCGAATATCAATGGGGGATTTTATATCGTTCTACTAATGGTGGTGATTGGATGGAAGATATTAGCTATTATTGGGAGGAGGATCGTACCAATTGGTCATCACCTTTTGTGATGGATCCGGCTGACCCTTCAACACTTTATTTTGGAACATATCGCGTTTGGAAAACAACCAGCGGAGGTAACAACTGGCTTCCCATCAGCAGTGATTTAACCAACGGAGATGATGGGAGTAGCTACCATACCATTACCACCTTGGCAGTTTCTCCCCATTTTAGTGAATTCATTTTGGCTGGCACAGACGATGCACATATTCATTTAACGGTTGACGGGGGAAACAACTGGTCTGAAATATCTGCAATAATTCCTGATAGATGGATTACCCGAATGGCGTTTGATCCATTCCATGAGAATACTATTTATGTTACACTTTCCGGCTTTCGCTGGGATGAACCATTGTCACATGTATTTCGTTCAACTGATTTGGGCGAAAATTGGGAAAGTATTAGTTCAAATCTTCCTGAACTCCCGGTGAATTGTATTGTACTAGATCCCGAGGAAGAGGGACATATTTATATAGGAACTGATGCCGGAATATTTTACACCTCTAATGGTGGAGAATATTGGCAGAGTTTTTCTCTCAATTTGCCCACGGTCCCCGTTATAGATTTGAAGATTCATAATCCCACCCGTACCCTCATAGCTGGTACTTATGGCATGTCTGCCCATTCCCTGGCATTAGATCAATATTTATCTGGGGATGTGAATCAGGATAGTGTGGTAAATATTCAGGATATCATTATCATCCTCCAGGCAATTTTAGAAAATATTGAGCTTACTGATAATCAGTTTGACCTGGCAGATATGAATGGAGATGGTACCCTGAATATTCTTGATGTAGTGATTGTGGTGAATGTTATACTGGGTGCTGCCTGACCGGCGTGTGTCATCTTGTTCAGTTCTGTCTTTTTCACCCAATAAATTCCAGGTTTGCATATTCATTTCAATACCCATATAATGGTGCAATTTCTCTTCACTAGAAAATTCAGTCATTTTATTTATTCACAAAGACAATATGAGATTCTAATAGTCCCCAATCGGTGTAGGTCTTTACAATCATTCGGCCATCTTTAGACCAATAAAACAAATCCTTTTCTCCTTTTCGCCCAGACGCAAAGGAAATAGGCCGGTCAAAATCATCCGGGAGTTCTAATTGTAATGCAGCGCCAGTCCATCTGGATATTGCCCGTGATTGACAGGCTGAAAATATCACTACACAAAGCAGTATTGTTAATGAAAATATTAATTTTCTCATAATGTTATATCCTTTCTTTTAAGGGGGTTTTTAAATTGGGAAAAATTAGTTGCCGGTTGAATCGGCAGGTGCTTCTTCATCTTCATTATTACAATGCACACAGGGATTATCAAACACTGAAAGATTATGAGTATGGTATTTGGTAAACCCAAATTCATCCGTGAGTTTAATAATTAATTCATGATTACCTTTATCTACATCTCTGGGCGTCCATTTAAATAGATGTGCATATTCCGAAAGGTTGTAATACTTAAAGGATGCAGTATCAATTTTAATGGATTCAGGACTGCTGAGTTTTTTTCCATATAAATCTTCAGCTGTGAGAAATGCCGTATATTCCAATCCGGTAAAGGCTTCTGTGGATAGTTCAGATGTTAGCATGGGTGGTTTGTAAACAAAAATTTGAAATGGTATTGCCGTTCCCGTATTATCATGTCCATCCCTCACCTGCAAAATAAATTTGTGAAGACCAATATCTGATTTCACGGGTGCCCATGTAAGCATTCCGCTGTGGAGTTCTAAAGCCAACCCTAGACGCAATGAATCTAAATGAAAAGTGAGGGTATCCTCGGGGTTGGGATCATGGGCTTCAATTTGCATACGAAGAGTATCTCCAGTTTTAACTGTGACACTATCCAAAGAAGTTATAACTGGAAATGAATTTATAAAAACCGGAAACACCTGAATGGCATCCTGGGCCCCATCACTTACTGAGATAGCTACCATATACTCTCCGGGATGATTGTCATCGGTTTCCCAAACTAAAATATTATTTTCAATTTTCATTCCATCCGGTCCTTGTGCCAGAGAAAAAATAATTGTATTCTCAGCCAATGAATCGTTGGGACTAATTGTGTTTTCATCCATAGCAAATAATGGATATTCATACCGTTCCCCTTCAGGTACAGACACAACTGGCTCGCTGGTAATAACAGGTGGTGTATTTACATAAATTGAGGCTACCCACTGAACAGAATCTATTCCATCCGTCAGCTGAATTTCGTATGGGTGATGCCCCAAATTATGACTTTCCCAGCTCAAAACACCCTGAGGACTCAACATCATTTTTGTAGGACCTTTTAACAATTTCCACTCTAATTCTGTATTGCTGTTCAAATCAAAACTTTCCAAAGGAAAATTTAATTGTCCTCCTTTGGGTAAAATGAATATTTTCTGTGGTCTTGAAGATATAACTGGTGGTGCATTTACATAAATTTTATATTGAAGTATAGAGGTTGCAATACCATCTGTCACTTCTATTGCAAAATTATAATAGTCCACTTGTGTGGGTAATGGCACCCAGTTTATTGTACCTTCGGCATCTATCCGCATATTTTCAGGAGCATTTATAAGATGATATTCAAATTTTTCAGATCGAGGTGATTGATTCAGAGTAAGGATTGTATGGAACATCTGATCTACTGTGGCTGTAAAATGTGTTTTATTTTCATTCAAGTTAATCTCGGGATGGACAGAAATAACAAATGAGGATGTATCTGAAGTAAACCCATCTGTGCTTGTAATTATAAAACTATAATCCCCTGCTTTTACATGAGGTTCCCATGAAAATTGAGCTTGATGATTTATTAATTCAGCATAAGAAATTTCCAAATAATCTGTTTCTACCATAGTTGGCTCTTCTATTTTTATGGGAATAAAAGTTGTGTCTTCAATTGTTTCGGAAATAACCAAAGAATCAATACTTGGGGTGGGAACAATAAAATCGTCTTCTAATTTAATTTCAACTGTATCTTCTAATGTAATTTCAGGTATTTCTATGAGCAAGCTATCCCCATAAAATGATAATGAATCTTTTAGTACCCATATATTTTTCCCATCCTTTAATATTTTTGTATGGGTTTTGAGTTTTTCTCTATATTCTTCCTCTTTTGTTTTAAATTCTTCAACCGAAGATGCCTGTTTTTTCTTTTTAAATGGGTCAGTCTCAGCTGTTAATTTTCCTTCAGCAAATTCTTCAAATTCAGTCTGAACTGTATCAACATAAACTTGTTTTTCAGGTTCAACTTCTATTTTGTCAATTTTAGTTTCCACATCAAGTATAGGAGGGTCAACAATATTTGGTTCAATATCAATAATTTCCTCTGCAACAATTTCAACTATATTTTCTTCTTCAATTTTATTATCAATAGGAACCAGGATGACCTCAGGTTGAAGTAAATTAATTGTCGCTTTTTTTGAACCACTAATTATTTCAACAGTTAATTGTGCATCTCCATTTTTATCATTAATGGGTATAATCCATTCAAACAATTCACCATTTACAATAGTAACACTATTTTTTTCCAACCCCAGAGATACCGGGTCATTCACATACATTAGATAGGAAACTGGTTTTTCACTGAGGGCTTCTATTTGGCTCACAAATATTTTTCCATTATCTGTGTCTAATTCACGACTGCCTTTTTCCCGCAATTCTAATTTATAAGAAAGTTCATGATATCCCAATTGTTCTGGTTTGGGGATCCAATTCAACTTTAATTCATCTAAATCAAACTCCATTCCGCTTGGCATATATTTTTCGGTGAAGTTGCGAAAGGTGGCAGAAGATTCCCACTGGATTGAATGAGAAAAATCATCACCCAAATTAATCACATAATCTGGTTTTCGATAATAAATCCGCTGAATTGGGATGGGAGGCGGTGTATCTGTAATTAATTCCATAGCCAGTGGAGTGGTCCATATTTCAGGATGTTTACCATCATGGGTTAATACAATTTTTTGGATAGTAATTAATGAGGTCACCTTTTTGTAATCCGTTTCTGCAAATTTGGGAATTATAAAATCGGATGATAAAATTCCCCGGGTAAGAGGGTCAATGCTATAATTCCCTATTTTGCCAGTGAAACTGATACTGGTGAGATACACAAAGCCATTATCAGGATTAATAATAATATTTTGGATTTTCTCATTTGAAATTGGAATGGACTCTTTACCCCAAATATCGCTCATGAGTTCGCCGTTCCTGTTCACCATTACTAAATCATCACTACCATCAAAATTTAAATCTACCCCTTTTTCATGGAGAAAGCGTAGGCGAGGGTATTTTGATAAATTCTCCTTTTTTTCGTTTCCATTGGAATAAATAAAATAACCGCTTGGTGTAGATCCATTATCCAAAATGAAAATATCTTCGCCACCATCTCCATCAAAATCACCCAGAGCAACATCAATTGGTGCCATAGTATTATTTAGAAATTCTTTTCCAATGGATCCCACTTCCATAATCTCCCCTTCCAAAAAGGCACACATTATTACCTTTCGATTTGGGCTTCCCTGAGAAAGTAAAAATAATGATTGTCCGCTCGCATCAGGCTGCATTTTGTATAATTTTCTGGGGTTATTAATTCCAGAATTGTTTTTCAATCCGGTTATTATGGGGGAGTCGCCATAAAATCCTATGGCATCAGTAGAAAATACATAAAAAATATCACTACCGCCATCCTGATATGCGGTGGCGATTAATTCAACAACACCATTATTGTCAAAATCTTCTAAAATAAAATCCACGAAATACCCCTTTTTACTTTCAGGAATGGTATATTCCCACAGAATTTCAGTTTTAGAGGATGATAGATCTATATGATAGAGAGTGCGAGGGGAAGGCGAATTGTTAACTGCAATAAAATCTGGATTTCCATTCCCATTTAGGTCATAACAATTTATTTTGGGGACTAAAGAAAATTCCAGGGGAACAGCAGTCGCAACCAGGAAATTAAAACCAAGGATGACGAAAAATATTTTTTCTCCGATTGTCATTCTGTTTTCATTGATGGAATATTATCAATAAATTTAGCAGGATTAATTGCTTTATACAAGCCTAACAACAACCCAGTTTTAAAATATGGAATAATATATCTATGATTAAATTTATAATTCTAAATGCCATGTTGTGCAGTATAATGGCCGCTCAAACAACCATTAAAATTTACAACCAGGGGCGTGCATTGGTTCAAGAAGAACGACAAAAGAAGTTTTCTCAGGAAGGAAAACAAAAATTAATAATTTCAACTATTCCCCGTGCTGCCGAATCCTCGTCAATAAATATATTTTCTGACCATTTTGAAGTTATATCAAAAGAATACCTCCACCATCCCATTTCGATAGCATCATTGTTAAATGCCAACACTGGGAAAGAAATTGAACTGGTGAAATATGGTGAAGATGGAAGTATCAGCTTTTCAACAAAAGGGGAACTCATTTCTAATGTTGGTGCCCCTGTATTTGAAATTGATGGAAAAATTGTAGTGAATCCACCATATAGTTATCGATTTCCTGACATTCCTGATGGTATTACAGATTATCCCTATCTGAGTTGTGTCATTGATAATTCAAAAAAACAGACAAATTATAATTTAGTTTATATAACAAAGGGTATCGATTGGCATGCTGAATACAATCTGTATTTGACTTCAGATAATAGCAGTGAAATTGAGGGGTGGTATTCCATCCGCAATGATAATGAAATAACGTATGAAGATGCAGAAATATCATTGGTATCCGGCTCGGTTAATTTTGAATCTTCAGTAAGCAGTCCTAATTTTACAAAACGAAGGGCAGCTTCCATGGCAAGCAGTGCTGATTCTCATTTCATCCAACCAGAAACCAGCGAGTCAGAAGAATATGTTCTTTTTAATATTCCCGGAAAAATCGATTTAACTGCAAAGTCTCAAATACGGCATAAATTTGTAACAAAAAATAAACTTCCATATAATACCGTCTATCATATTTCCCATTCTCTTAGTAGATATCGCCGAAATACACCCGCTCAAACAACGGATATCCCCGTATTTGTACGATATGAACTTTTGGCAAAGAATATTGGTGACTTTCAAGTTCCCGGGGGCACTTATAATGTGTATGAAAAAGAAAATGGCAACCTGACCTATATTGGTGTAGGAACATCAGGCATTGTGCAGGGAGATGATAAAATCAAACTTGAAACTGGAAAAACGCATGATATTCTATGTACTTTTACAATTCAGGGATATAAAGTTAGCAAGGATAGCGGCAAGGCAGACTTGGAAGCTGTATTTGAAAATCGAAAAGATGAAATTGTTACGATCGAATGGATTGAACAATTTTCTGATGGGAGATGGGATATTAAAAACTCCAATTTAAAATTTGAACAGCTGGATGCATACAGAGCACGGTTTAAGGTTGAAGTCCCTGCCAATTCAAAAAAAGAAATCCATTTTACCGCGCAAATAGATAAAGAATAAAAGTATTTCTATAACCACTAATTTTTTTCTATCTTGAACAGCCCCCCTCAATATAAACATATAATTTGGGATTGGAATGGAACCCTGCTGAACGATGGTTGGTTATTTGTTGATGTAATGAACACTGTTCTAAAACGCCACGAATTAGAATCCATCACCCTTGAAAAGTATCGTGAAATATTTGGATTCCCTGTAAAGGACTATTATAAAAAATTGGGGTTCGATTTTGAAAAGGAACCATTTGAAGAATCTGGCTTGGAATTTATTAGAGGATATGAAAATCGGCGCTATGATGCTAAGCTTTATCCTCAGGTAATTTCACTATTAACTGAATTAGGGGAAATGGGGATTAGCCATTCTATTCTCTCAGCCCAACACCAATCCTTATTAAACGACCTAACTGATTATTATAAAATTCGGGATCAATTCATAGGAATTTTCGGGCTTGATAATCATTATGCGCATAGTAAAGTTGAAAATGGAATTAAATGGGTTAAACAGCTGGATATGAATCCCCAGGAAATCTTAATGATTGGAGATACTGACCATGATTTTGAGGTCGCAACAGCCATGGGAGTTGACTGCATTCTTTTAAGTCATGGTCACCATTGTAAATCGAGGTTGCAAAACACTGGTGCAAAAGTTCTTTATAATTTATCAGATATATCTAAATTGTTTAATATTGAACTGAACAAAATTAATGAAAAACGTGATTAATGAAAAACGTGTTTTTATTGGTATCCCCATTGGCGCTAACATCAAGCCCGTCCTGTCTGTTTTAAAATCAAAATTTACCCAATATTCTGAAAATATAAAATGGATTCCCTCAGAATATATTCATTTAACCCTGAAGTTTTTGGGGAATATTTCAGTTAATGATTTACCAATTCTTATTCAATCATTAAAAAAGGAACTCACTCAAAATTCGTTTGCAATGGTCATTGAATCCACTGGAGTTTTCCCTTCTTCCCATTCTCCAAGAGCGCTATGGTTGGGAATTAAAAGGGGGGCTGAAGAATTAATATCATTGCACACACAAATTGAAAAATCTCTCGGAAAAATAACAGCTAAAAACCCTGAATTGACATTCACCCCTCATATTACAATTGCAAAAATTCCACAGAAATTTGTTAATATTGATGTTTTACCATTTTTGAACACCGTATATTCCCCGATAGAATTAGATGTTAATTCTATTTGTTTGTTTGAAAGTCAATTGTTCCAAGAGGGGGCAAAATATAGAATACTAAACGAGTTCCCGTTAAACCGATAAAGAAAGGAAAATTCCAATGGAAGTTCAAGAGAAAGAAAAAACATTAGACTTAGCAATCTCGCAGATTGAAAAGCAATTTGGTCAGGGATCAATAATGCGAATGGGTGAAGATTCTATTGTGAAAATTGAAAGTATTTCCACCGGCTCTATTTCACTAGACGCAGCATTAGGGATAGGAGGCATCCCCAGGGGAAGAATTACCGAGATATATGGTCCAGAATCTTCGGGAAAAACAACTCTCACCTTACACATAATAGCCGAAGCTCAAAAAACGGGTGGTTATGCTGCATTCATTGATGCTGAACATGCAATGGATCCTGAATATGCTAAGAAATTGGGAGTTGATACCGATAATTTGTTGATTTCTCAGCCGGACACTGGCGAGCAAGCATTGGATATCACTGAAACTCTCGTTAGGAGTGGAGCCCTAGATATAATTGTAATTGATTCAGTTGCAGCATTGGTTCCCAAGGCAGAATTAGATGGTGATATGGGTGATTCACATATGGGTCTGCAGGCTAGGCTCATGTCTCAAGCCCTACGAAAACTAACTGGGAGCGTTTCAAAATCCAGAACATCGGTCATTTTTATTAATCAAATCCGCCATAAAATTGGGGTGATGTTTGGCAGTCCTGAAACCACAACGGGTGGTAATGCACTGAAATTTTATGCCTCCATTCGATTAGATATCCGCCGGATTGGGCAGATAAAAGAAGGCGATCAAGTGGTTGGAAACCGTACTCGGGTGAAAGTGGTAAAAAATAAAGTTGCTCCTCCATTTAAAAATACTGAATTCGATATAATGTATGGAGAGGGAATTTCTTATGAAGGAGATTTACTCGATCTTGCCGTTCAAGCTGATATTGTGAATAAAATGGGTGCCTGGTATTCATACAATAAAGAAAAAATTGGGCAGGGAAGAGAAAATGCAAAACGGTATTTGCAGGATAATGAGAATGTTCGTAATGAAATTGAAACAGGTGTAAAGGCATTCTTGGGTATGAGCGTGGAAGAATAATTGGAATTGCTAATTAATTCACCTTTAACCCGAAAAAAATAACACTTATTAAAATCTAACTTTCATCGAAGAGCTGTCCTGTTGTAAATTACACCCTATCCTTTGGCGGAGGAAATAATCATTATTGGAGAAAAGTATGAAAAAACTAGTATTTTTTAGTCTGTTTGTCACCTTGACTTTTGCTCAGGAAACTACTTCTTACAGCTGGGAAGATGGGACTGGCACAATTTTAGGTAGTTACGGTGGTTTATCTAATCCTGCAAATGTAGGAACAACATCTGGTGTGTCTCCCCATGATGGATCACGAATGTTAACGGTTTCTGAATCTCCCATAGATGGAACTCCTCAGGCATTTATCGCATGGGTGACTGATCTATCTGCAGGTCAAGATATAACGGCTTGTTTTTATGGTTATGATAATACGCCCAGTTCAGCGCCCTCCCTTCGAGTGTGGGGTAGCTGGTCAACAAATAATGACATAACTTCTTATCAAGGTTCTGCTGATGGGAATACAGATTATACTGATGGTTCTGGTTGGGGACAGGTATGTCATACTTTTTCAACAAACCAGGAAAATTGGGGATCTGGTGAAGCGTTAGTTATTCAAGCACGTCTTTACAGCAGTACTTCAGGCCCCGACCCAACCGTTTATTTTATTGACTTGGTCGAAGTGACAGCACCAAATAGTGCCACCG
>JYMV01051284.1_pt1 | contig 18770 bp, 5 predicted proteins | sample 338911 | NCBI WGS metagenome assembly JYMV01 (sample SAMN03354496, study PRJNA234377) | hydrothermal vent metagenome | biome: Deep sea; feature: Hydrothermal plumes at the Eastern Lau Spreading Center, Western Pacific Ocean; material: Seawater | place: Tonga | collected 2009 | depth 2000 m m
TTGGAACGTATACCCTTGTGGGCAATGTTGCTTACAATTCCTTGAGCGGGTTTGAAGATACTGGGGTTGACCCAAATACCTCTTCCTATTATTATAAGATTACAGCTGTTGACTCCTGCGGTAATGAAAGTGCAAAAAGCTCTTATCATAAAACCATACTTATGACTACAATTAACAATCTACCGACAGACATTGGTATGTTATGGGATGGCTATGAGGGATTTGGATTCTCCTATTATTACATTATGAGGGACAGTATAAATCCGATTATTGGAAATGACACTACATGGCATATAATAGATTCTGTCAACAATTCCACCTTTTTGTATAACGACAATAACCCACCTCAGACCAGCAGTTTAAGGTACCGTATAGATGTTAAAATGGCTAATGTGTGCGTTGCGGAAAAAACCAAAAACTATAATTCCTCAAAATCAAATACGTCCTACTCAATAGACAATAAAAACCAAATGACAGCAAGCACCACTGTTATTGACTCTGATGAGGATAGCTGTAATGGATCTGCCACGATTACCATAAGCAATGGCACTCCGCCATTTACTTATCAATGGAGTGACGGATCAAGTCAGACAAATGCAACAGCAATAGACCTTTGCGCCGGCACCTATAATGTTACCGTTTACGATGGTGATGGAGATTCTTTGGTCGAAACAGTAACTGTGGGAACCATCCCAAAAATGACAGGAACTACCTCTGTTGTTAACACTGATGAGGATAGTTGTAATGGATCCGCTACGATTACTATGAGTAATGGTACACCGCCATATACCTATATATGGAGTGATGGGTCAAATCAAACGAATGCAACAGCCATAGACCTTTGTGCTGGAACTTATAATGTTACCGTTTATGATGCTGATGGAGACTCACTGGTTGAGACAGTAACGGTAGGAACCATTCCAGCTCCTATTGGACTCATGGAATTCAATTTAGATGAATTTCTTGTAATTTATCCTAATCCGAATAGCGGGCGGTTTAATTTACAATTCAAAATTCCTGTTACGGACCGGATATCCATAAATATTTACTCGGTTCATGGCCAGCTGGTTTTATCTGAAAAGCAGGAGCTTATGAATAATAAATTAACAAAGGAATATGACCTTAAAGAGTTTGGTCCAGGTATCTATTATTTACGGATAACAACCCAATCGGCCACAACCGTAAAAAAAGTTGTCATAAAATAAATACCAAGGATTCAAACAGTAAATCACGGCACCGGAATCAATCTGGGTTTTATATTCTCCGTTAATACACATTATTGGAAGTGTGTTCTTTTGAATTTCTTGCATTCATAATTTATTTTCCGTAAATTAGCTAGGTGATTCATCTTCTGCTTAAAGCCTATGCAAACAACTGTCCACTCCGAAATAATTTCAAAAGGCTATAACAAACTAATCAAGGGGTTCAAGCCATTTTTCTTCCTCTTCTTGCTTGTTCTTTTTGCTGACCTAAAAATAGTTAATGCACAGATTGACTTTGACCCAAGCCCTGTTTCAGGATGTACACCGTTGAATGTGACCTGCACTAACCTTACAAGTAATCCCATGGCTTATTTCTACAGATGGGATTTTAATGATGGCTCTCCAATAATACAGGATACCCTAACAACTGCGCTAAGTCACATGTACATTAATAGCGGAACATATAATATAAACATGATTGTATATGACAATGCAATGAATTTGCTAGGATCCATTACTAAATCAATTCAAGCAAATGGATTGTCTAGCTGGGACCAGCTTTATCTTTATCCGGATAATGCTTGCCCAAATGAAGACATTTCAATATCTGCACCATGGGGTTATCAAACATATATCTATGATAAAGGTGATGGGTCTCCTAATGATACATTATATAATAACTGGATGAATTATCGTTATTCTACTCCAGGTACTTATAATGCTTCAGTTACATTGCTAAATACTTGCGGTGGATTGGATACTACTTTATTTGATACCATTACCATCAATTCAACCATGTCCTTTCCAAACTGGATTAGTATAAATTCCTGGCCAACAGTTCCTTGCCCCGGAGAAAATATTAACTTTTACGGTCCATTTGGTTTTGCATCCTATGTTTGGGATTTTGGTGATGGCAACCCACCTATAACCAGTTCAAGCGACAATGTAATTCATCAATATTCTCTAACCAATATTTATACGGTTACTTTACAATTATTTAACTACTGTGGAGACGACACCACAATCACATATTCGCAAACAATTCAATACCCACCCTTTCCAAGTGGGATGACATTAAATGCAAATCCAACCCCTGCCTGCCCAGGAGAGAAAGTAAACTTTGGTACTTCTTTAGGCTATGTGCAATATGTATGGAACTACGGTGACGGAAGCCTATCAGATACAACCTCTTATTCATATAATGATCATAATTATGCTGCAATAGGTACTTATACAGCATCTGTAACAATCACACAATTATGTGGAAACGACACAACACTTACAACAATTGTAAATATAAATTCATCTGTATCTTTCCCTTCCTGGTCAAATCTTTCGGCCTACCCTAATCTGGCTTGTCCATTTGAAACAATAAACCTCAACACTTTATGGGGTTATCCATATTATGAATGGAATTTCGGAGACGGAACTCCGATTGAATCAGGTAGTATAGGAAATAAAAGTCACGTTTTTACTGCTCCAGGAACCTATATCTCATCTGTAAAGGTGACTAATCTTTGTGGAAACGATACGACCCTTACAGATACTCTAAGTATAAATAGCACAATGCCATTCCCCTCTTCGATCGGTTTTAATCAGAGTAATAATCCAGCATGCCCTGGAGACGTGTCATTCCACGGTACATCTGGCTTCCAGTTTTACACCTGGACATTTGGAGACGGGAGTCCATCCCAAACAAGCAACACCAATACACTTATCCATAACTACCCCAATTTGGGAACCTATCCTATTTCACTGAAAATGGTAAACTATTGCGGTGATGACACAACCCTTTATGATATCTTAATAATAGGATACCAGCCCTTTCCGACCAATATGGCTATCAACATAAACTCTCAGCCAGCTTGTCCTAATAAAAATATCTCCTTTGCTGCTAATTGGGGCTATGTTTCCTACGACTGGGATTTTGGTGATGGAAATACAAGTACTGGCTCTAACTATCTCAACCATAAATACACCTCAGTAGGTGTATATCTTGTCTCTGTTAAGGTGCATCAGCTCTGTGGCAATGATACTACAATTGTTGACACAGTAACTATTATAAACAATAATCCTATTCCGGTTTCGGTAGGTTTTTCAACCTTCCCTGGTACTGCTTGTCCTGAGGAAACCGTTTCATTAAATGGACCCTGGGGATTTGCTGTATACCAATGGGACTTGGGTGATGGATTCTTAGATACTACAAATTCTAATTATTATACTTATACTTATACTACTGCTGGTGATTACCGAACTTCATTGCGAGTCATGAATTATTGCGGAATGGATTCGGTATTATATGATTCGGTAAGTATCAATTCCAACTTACCCTTGCCAAATTCGGTATCACTATCTGCATGGTATCAAAATGGAACGTCTGCTTGTCCTAGTGAAATGGTTCAATTTAATGGGCCGTGGGGATTCCCATCTTATATCTGGGATTATGGAGATGGTACCGCAAAAGATTCAGGTTCATTTCAATCCATGAGTCATTCGTTCTCCAACCCAGGAACATATACGATTAGTTTGATAGTTACAAATTTATGTGGTAACGATTCTATTCTTTACACATCAGTATTTATTGATGATAACAAACCTTTTGGGATGGTGAACTTTAATGCGAGTATGACACCGGTTTGCCCAGGAGAGAAAATCACCTTTACCGCCCAACAAGGATATGCTGAATATATATGGAATTATGGTGATGGAACTCCCCTTGATACAACAACATCCAATGAAATAAAACACTCCTATGATAATGCCGGAACATTTACTGCTACAGTTACAATAGTTGACTATTGTGGACAAGAAACAACCCTGAATACAAATGTTTGGATTGATGACGCATTGATGTTTCCCATGACTTCAGTTAGTGTATTTCCCAATCCTGTTTGTCCAAATCAAGATGCCCAGTTCTCTACGGATAAAGAACACTTAGCTTATTTCTGGGATTTCGGAGATGGAGTTAGTGCTTTTGGTAGCGCCAATGCCAATCATTCCTATAGTGCATTAGGAACCTATGATGTAAGCTTAACCATTACCAGCCACTGTGACATTGATAGTACATTTACCAGCACTTTAACTGTGGATACCACAACAAGCTTCCCACCCTGGATGAATTTCCAGGTTAATCCATGGCAGGTTTGTCCTGGAGAAATATTTAACTTCAGTACAGAGAAGGGCTTTAATAAGTATTTCTGGGATTTTGGAAATGGCGATACCCTTACCACATCAGGTCCTTCCATTGATCACATCTATGATGTAGCTGGTACTTACAGCACATCTGTTACCATCACCAATGGGTGTGGAAATAGCACTACATTATTTACATCTGCATATGTAGACAATAACTCCTCAATCTATCCACCTCAAATATTTACCCAGTTTAGTTCTTATTGTCCAAATGATAATGTAATGTTTCTACTCAATAATGATATGAATAGTGGTGGTTCTAAAAACTATAACTATTCCTGGGATTTTGGAGACGGCAATTTAGATACTACCGTAGGGGTAGGAGCTTCCCATTTTTATGATAGTATTGGAAACTATAATGTAATTGTAACCATATCAAATGCATGTGGGAATACCTCTATGCTAAGTGTACCTGTAAAGATTATAAACAATGCATCACCTACCTTAAATGAAAATACATTTGGAACCTTATCGAAGACAAACATTGTTGGTTGTCCAGGAGATGCAGTTGTCTTTTACTTCCTTGGTTCCAGTGATAATCTTTGGGATTTTGGAGATGGCTCTACAGGTTCGGCTACGGAGGTCTTTATGAACAAAAATGGAATTACCTTGACAGTTATCAAGCATGCATATAGCATTGAAGGAACCTATTCCGTTCAATTAACCTTAACAAATAGCTGTGGCAAGACCACAACAGATTCAATATCTATTCAAATTCTATCCAATCTTATGGTTGCCGGAGGCTTGATTCTTGAGCCACCATCAACTACAGGAAGCTATACTACCTGCTCAAGTATAAACATGATTGGCTATGGCGGATCCTCATATTATTGGGATTTTGGGGATGGAAATACATTGACAACGATTTCCCCTACCATTTCCCATGTATATTCAGATGCGGGTAGTTATTCTATCAGTGTAACGATTACCAATGGATGTGGCTATTCAACTACCTTTTCTGATGCCGTTACGGTAATAGAATCAGATGGAATCACAGCAGTTATCTCAATTTCATCTGCTATTTCTTGTTATGCCGGTTCTGATGGTGCAGCAATAGTTACAGGTTTAGGTGGTCTTGCCCCTTATAATTATGAGTGGGATGATGAAGCAGCCCAAAGTGTAGCCACTGCCAGTAATCTGGCAGCCGGTACTTACAATGTTACAGTAAGTGACAATATCGGATGTTCAACAGACACATCCATAACTTTGAGTGATCCAGCAGCAATATACCTGTCCATAACATCTGTAAATGCTAGCTGTGGTAATGCTGACGGACTTGCCAGTGTTAATGTGGATAGCGGTGGTGTAAGTCCATTTACTTATCTATGGTCAAGTGGTACCAGCGGAACTGGCCTATCCGCTGGTAACCATAGAGTTATAGTCATCGATAATGATGGTTGTTCCACAGAAACCGTTTTTGCAATCAGTGAGCAGGGTGGAGCTACCGTTGGTATTGCAAATCCGACAGATGCTACCTGTAATGGAGATGCTGATGGTGCGCTATCAGCTAATGCCAGTGGCGGAGCACCGCCATATACTTATACCTGGTCTAATGGAGACTCGACAGCTGGAATCAATGGATTAACCGCTGGCAATTATGTAATAACCATTACAGATGCTTCAACATGTCAAACAGTTAAAATAGCAACGGTAAACCAACCTGATGAATTAGAAGCCACATTTATAGTTGTTGAAGCTGAATGTGGTGAATCAAATGGTAGTGCTGCCATTTCAATTTCCGGTGGGACATCAGGATATTTCTACCAGTGGGACTCAAATGCCGGTTCAGCAATTACAACTAGCGTTTCAAATCTTTCGGCCAATGCATACCAGGTAACGATTACAGATGTTAATTCATGTACCCTTACAGCTACCGCTACAGTTGGAAACTCAAATTCACCTTCAATCGAGGTATTAGCAACAGATATAAGCTGTTTTGGATATGGAGATGGAGCTATTGATATCAGTGTAACTGGAGGAACTACACCTTATGCATATCTTTGGACTTATGACAATGGAAGCAGTTTTGTTGAGGATCTGACAGGCCTTGAAGCCGGGATCTATACCATCATGATCCAGGATGCAAGTAATTGCTGGACAGGAACGAGCACTACCATTGAAGAACCCCTACTGTCCTCTTCTATTTCAGTGACCAATCCAGGATGCATTGGAGGAAATGATGGTACTGCTGAAGTGAGTGTTTCCGACGGATATGAACCCTATACATACCTATGGTCTAATTCAAGTACGTCTAGCTCTATAAGCGCCTTGCTTGCAGGATCTTATACCGTAGCTATAACAGATAGCAATGGATGTAGTATCAATGACACAGCAATTGTTGAAGACCCATTGGCACTGGCAATTAGTATAGTTCCGGTTGATGTAAGCTGTAATGGAGGTAGCGATGGCGAAGCAGATCTTACTGTATCTGGAGGCTCTTCACCATATACCTATCTATGGAACGATCTAAGCTTAAGCACAACAGAAGATATAGAAGTGCTCAGTGCCAACACCTATATAGTGACAATAACAGATTCTTGTGGCGCATCAGCGGTTGACTCAATTATTATTGCAGAACCAACCTTGTTAACCATTGCCATTTCAGCGACTGACGTCACTTGTTATGGTGGAGGTGATGGTACTGCAACAGCTACCCCTAGCGGTGGTACTCCACCATACAATTATATGTGGAATAACAACCAAACTGATTCCATTTCTTCTGGCTTATTCCCTGGACTTCAGGCAGTTAACGTGTTTGATGCTAATGGTTGCATCGCCTCTAATAATATCACAATTTCTGAACCATCTGTATTATCGGCATCAGTTTTCGGAACCGATGTGTCTTGTATTTCAGGTTCTGACGGAAGTGTTGATCTTAGTGTTTCCAATGGCACAGAACCATACACTTACCTTTGGTCAAATGGGGATTCTATTGAAGATATTACAGGCATAATATCAGGTAATTATACAGTAAGCATTACAGATTCATGTGGCGATTCCACTACAGCGTCATTGACCATTGCAGAACCTGCAGCACTTACCTCATCTGTTGTCCTAAGTGATGTAAGCTGTAATGCTGGAACTGATGGATTGATTGACCTAAGTGTAACAGGAGGAACAGCTCCCTATTCTTATCTATGGTCTTCTGCAGATACAATTGAAGATATCTCTGGTTTAATTGCCGGTACTTATACCGTAATTATTTCGGATACCTGTGGAATTACCATTTTTGATACACTTGTCATTGCAGAGCCAACACTTTTGACAACGAGCATTTCTGGGATAAATACTACCTGTTTCGGTTTAGGTGACGGATCGGCAACCGTAGTGGCCAGTGGAGGTACTCCTCCATATAATTATGTTTGGAACAACAATCAAACAAGCTCTGCTGCTATCGGATTATTTGCTGGCAACTATTCGGTTAATGTATTTGATGCAAACTCCTGCCTGGCATCCGCAATGATTACAATTACAGAGCCAGATGATATTGAGCTAACGATCGTCAACATAGATGCTACTTGTAATAATGCAGATGGAAGTGCCACTGTAACAGTAGCTGGCGGAACTGCTCCTTTTACTTATTCGTGGGATGACCCTGGTTCCCAGACAAACACAGCTGCATCAGCACTTACAAGTGGTTCCTACATGGTTAATGTAATCGACACCAATGGCTGTATGGATTCTGCAAGCATCACTATTGGTGTTATGGTAGAAGACCAGGAAATTTGCATGGTTTCAGTAGATTCTGCTACCGGAAAGTATGTGGTGGTATGGGAAAAAACGAACACAGCAATTGACTCCTTCAGGATCTATCGCGAGACCTCTACAACCAACATATATGAGCTTATCGGAACCCAGGAATATGCTGCACAAAGTGATTTTGTAGACCTGTATTCATATCCGGAAGTTAAGTCTGAGCTCTATAAAATATCGGCGATTGATTCCTGTGGAAATGAATCTGTTATCAGCGACTATCATCGTTCCCTACATCTTGTATCAGCCTTGGGAACTGGAAACAAGGTGGTCCTTGCATGGGACAACTATATTGGCTTTAATTTCGTCAAATACAGGATACTTCGTGGAACATCACAAAACAACTTAACAGCTATGGACTCTATTTCAAGCTCAATATCAACCTATACCGATACGATGCCACCATCACTCGACAGCGTATTCTATCAAATAGAAGTCATTCACCCTAATGGATGTTTTGCTCAAAAAACAAAGAATTACAATTCTTCCAAATCCAACACAAGCAGTATCTCAACAACTTCTGACCTGGATGCTTCTGCCTCTTCAATGGGGGCAAGTGCGGATAGCTGTGATGGAGAAGCTACTATTACGGCTACCGGTGGAAATTCTCCATATACCTATATCTGGGATTCAAATGCAGGTAACCAGACCACCCAGACAGCTGACAGTTTATGTTCTGGAAATTATTATGTAACAGTATTTGATGCCAATGGAGATTCTGTTGTAACTTCAGTTAGTGTTGAGATTGCAGGAGTTACAATTACTGCTACAACAACAACAGTAGATGCAAACGAGGGGCAATGCGATGGATCGGCAACTGTTAGCGCTTCAGGAGGTTACGCTCCTTATACTTATATCTGGGATGGGAATACCGGCAACCAGACCGGTGTAACCGCGACTGACCTTTGTTCAGGGACTTATAGTGTTACAGTTATTGATTCCTTGGGAAATGAAACAATTGTCTTTGCAACAGTTGGAACAATAAGTGGCATCCTCGAATTTGTTGATGGCAATAATTCCATTTCAATTTATCCAAATCCATATTCAGGCCAAACAACGATCTCATTCCTGTTAAATCAAAAAGAAGAAATACTATTAGAAATATTCAGTATCATTGGTGAAAGAATTGCCATTTTGGAAAACAGCGAAAGGACCTCAGGTACCCACAGCTATTTTTTCAGTGCTGCTCAGTTGGGATATCCTAGCGGTATTTACATGGTTAAATTAACCACAAACGGCCAGGTATTTACAAGAAGGTTGGTGGAATTACGATAAGTTTAAATTATTCATGTTGTGAAAAAATTATTAGTCCTAATTACTTCTTTAATAACTGCCAGCACCCTCTGTTTTTCCCAGGCAGGCCTCGTATGGGAAAAATCATATGGTTCATCTGATTATGAAAGAGGATACGCCATCGTCAATACTGCTGATGGCGGAATGGTTATTTCAGCTTTTGCATTAACAAATGATGGGGATGTACATGGGGTGCATACAGGCTTCGGGGAACCTGATGCATGGGTGCTCAAACTTGATGCTAACGGAGATACCGTTTGGACCAAGGCATTGGGTGGAAGCAGGGAAGAATTTGCCAGCGCAATTATAGAAACCCCTGACTCCGGGTTTATCGTGGCCAGCCAATCAAGCTCAACAAATGGTGATGTATGGGATCATCATGGCGATCAGTGGCATAACGACTTTTGGCTGGTAAAGTTAGATGATGCTGGAGATACATTATGGACCAAATCATATGGAGGAACAGATGATGACAATCCCTATGGGATTGACCTTTCTACAAATGGGAATTTTATAATTGGAGGATCGTCATATTCAATAGATGGTGATGTGTGGGATCATCATGATACTACAACTACTTTTTCCTCACATACTGATTTTTGGATTATAAAGATAAATAGTCTTGGCGACACCATTTGGACCAGGTCCTTCGGTGGCACAGGGAGTGACTACCTGGAAGGAATAAGGGCAACACCTGATGGTGGCTGTGTAGCAGTTGGATGGACCTACTCAACGGATGACGATGTTACCAACCATCATGGTTGGGTAGACGGTTGGGTGATTAAGGTTGACAGTGCTGGAAACCTGGAATGGGAAAGAGCAATGGGAGGTACCTCGAGGGATTATACCATGTCGGTTGACCTCACCAATGATGGAAATTATATTATCGGTGGCACCTCTGAGTCTCAAGATGGGGATGTATGGGATAACCATGGATGGTACGACTTCTGGGTAGTAAAAATGGATACCCTGGGAGACACCTTATGGACCAGGTCATACGGAGGGACTAGAGATGATTTCTTATGGTCCATCAAGCAAACTTGTGATGGTGGCTATATAATCACAGGATCTTCTGATTCCAACGATGGAGATGTTAGTGGTCACCAGGGCTCCATTGACTCAATAGATGCATGGATTGTCAAAATTGATGAGATTGGCAATATTGATTGGGAACAATCATTTGGAAGTACAAGATTAGATATGTTCTACGCTATTGAAGAAACAAATGATGGTCATTATATTGCCACCGGATATTCTAATGGAACGGATGGAGACCTGACAAGTAATAATGGCCGTTATGATACCTGGACCATAAAAATGAGAAGCAATCAGGATAAGCCGCAAATATGCGTGGTTACTGTAGATACTTTTACCTATAGCATGAACGAGATCATCTGGACCAAGCCTTCACCAGCAATGGGAATTGCTAGCTACAACATTTACAGGGATATTATAGGCACCTATACCTTTATTGGCAATGTCCCTTTTGATTCCTTAAGCATGTTTCAGGATACAACAAATAATATAAATCCAAATATTACATCATACCGATACAAAATAACATCGGTTGACTCTTGTGGTAATGAAAGCGATACAAGTGATTTCCATGAGACCATCCATCTTCAAACGAGCATAAACGGTTTAACAATAGACCTGCTTTGGGATAATTATGAAGGTTTTGGCTTCACCCTCTATAATATTATGAGGGATTCTACCGTTTTGGAGAATTGGGAGCAAATTGACCAGGTAACCAATAATAACTTTACTTATTCGGATATCAACCCACCCCAGACAAATACGCTCAGATATCGCGTGGATGTTAGAATGTCTACGATATGTGTCGCAACTAAGACAAAGAACTATAATTCATCCAAATCAAATACATCGGCAATATCTCTTGGCGCACCATTAAGTGCTACAACCTCTACCACAAACGCAACGCAGAGTATCTGTGATGGTACAGCCACCGTTATTGTAAGTGGGGGCACTCCTCCTTATACTTATCTATGGGACGACCCTATGGCACAGACAAGTATAACCGCTACCGGCCTCTGTCCGGATACTTTTGCTGTTACTGTTATAGATGCTCTTGGAGGATCCTTAAACGCTAGTGCAATTGTCATAGAATCAGTGGGGACACTTTCACTAAATGTTTCCAGTACATCTGCAGATTTCGGACTATGCAATGGAACATCAACAGTTGTAGCTAGTGGAGGCACACCTCCTTATTCCTACCTTTGGAATGACCCTATGGCACAGACAAGTATAACCGCAACCGGCCTCTGTCCGGACACTTTTGTCGTTATAGTTATTGATGCGCTTGGCGACTCCATAAGCGCAAGTGTAATGGTCATTGAATCACCAGGTCCTCTTTCATTAAGTGTCTCCAGCACAGCTGCAGATTTTGGCATATGTAATGGTACAGCAACAGTTATAACTGCAGGAGGCACACCTCCTTATTCTTATCTGTGGGATGCATCTACAGGGTTTCAGGCAACACCAACCGCCGTTGGATTATGCCCAGGCACCTACTCCGTTACAGTGACTGATAGCTTAGGGAATAGCCAAAGCATAACTGTTACGGTTAATGAACTAACCGGCATTGCTGAAGAACAGGGATTAAACAAGATCCTGATTTACCCAAATCCTGGTTCAGGTATTGTAGTAATTGAAATTAAAAGTGATAAATATTTTGATAATTTTTTACAGGTATTTGATGTGCTCGGCAAACAGTTAACAGCACAAACGATCAATGCCGATAAAACTTCTATAGACCTTTCTGGTGAAGGGCCTGGAATATATATTTTAAAGCTTATGTCAAATGAAAAGGTGGTAATCAGAAAAATTATCATTGAGTAGATTTTATTTAATAAAACACAAATTATGAAAACAAGATCAATCTTATCATTAATTATATCAGGATTAATATGGTTTTCTATTACCTGTTTTTCAAATCCAGCATTTGGTTTATGTACTCTCAATACGACAGCCATGAATGCTACCTGTTTTAATGATAATGATGGCTCAGTAGCTGTAGAGGTGACTACTTGGCCTGGATCATATCCTTATACATTCCAATGGTTTAATGGTGCTGGAACTACAATTAATCAAGATACAGTTTTAACTGGAACAACGATAATGGATACGGCAACGGGCTTGAGTCCGGGTACCTATATAATTAAAATAAGTGATGTTACGGGCTTTTCTTGCTCTGATACAATTATTGTAGGTCCTGATGATATTACTTTTTCTTTATATCCATTTGACGAATCCTGTGGTAATATTTGCGATGGTAGTATAGTTATGTCAACCGCTCCATATGGGGGTTCTCCACCATACACGTATTTATGGTCCAATGGAGCTACATCACCAGACATATCAGGCATTTGTGCTGGCATTTATGACCTTACAGTAACAGATAACACTGGTTGTACAAAGGAAAGTTTATCCTATACAATACTTGCCGATCCTGAAGTCTATGCAACTAGTATCGTTAATGAGTCGTGTGTAGATTCATGTAATGGATCTATAACTCTTTTTGTAAACTCGAATTGGAATAAATATTATGATTGGAGTTGGAATAATAACACTTCCAATTCAACGAATCAGAATCTTTCCAATCTCTGCAGTGACACCTATCTGGTTACTGTTACCACCAACCTAGATAATCAATGGTGTTATACAGAAACATCCTTTGTTGTTAGCTCAATTAATCCACCTATAAATCCCTCGATTACAGCTAATGATGCTACTTGCGGTAATTCAAATGGTACCGCAATAGTAACAGTTAATGGAGGCGTACCCCCTTTCTCTTATAGCTGGTCCACCGGTAATACTACATCTAGTATCTCAGGACTTGTTCCCGGTCTATATACGGTACAGGTTACAGATGACGCTGGGTGTACAGATACGGATATTGTAACAGTTGGTGGTACCGGAGCACCAACCATTAATGACAGTTCTTTAAATATTTTACAGAGCAGATGTGATTCGGGTACAGGTAAACTTACTGGTATTACTGTAAGCGGTGGTACGCCACCATATACCTATTTATGGGATGATTTTGGAGCACAAGCCACACTTGATGCAACTGGCCTTGTTACAGGAGATTATATCCTTATGGTTACAGATTCCTTTGGCTGTAATAATATTGCTGGACCTTTTAATGTACCAAATTTCCCCTCACCTACTATTTCAATCACAAAGGATGACGAAACTTGCAGCAATGCTGATGGCAAAGCATGTGGAACCGTATTATGGGGAACTGCTCCTTATACTTATTCATGGGATGACCCTGGGGCTCAAACTGATTCATGTGCTACAGGACTTATAGCAGACACCTTTATTGTTACAGTATATGATATTAATGGATGTTCTGCGTTAGATACAACAATAATAACTGATACCCCAGGTCCTGATTCCCTTTCATTTAACAATATTCCTGTTAAGTGTAATGGAGGCTCTGATGGTGTAGCCATGACAACTGTATTTGGAGGAACAAGTCCATATACTTACTTATGGAACAATAACTCACCAAATGCAAATATTGGCAATTTATCAGCTGGAACTTATTCGGTAATCGTAACAGATGCAAATGCATGCACGATTTCAGATAGTGTAATTATCTCCTCCCCTCTTCCATTGACAGCCACTTTTGCCATAACAGATCCTACCTGCTTTGGAGATTGTGATGGAAAGATTGAGGCTAATATAGTTGGGGGCATTCCACCATACCTGCTTAACGGACAACCCAATACCATTGCAAATGGAGTTTGTGCTGGCAATTACCCAACTATTATTAAAGATTCTAATAATTGCACCTTTTATAGCATGGCAATTGTAAATGATCCACTCATGATAGAGCTTACAATTAATGTAACAGATGCAAGCTGTGGTGAATCTGATGGTAGTGCAGTAATTTCAGGAATATCCAACGGCACTCCACCCTATTTATATCAATGGACATCCGGATCGACAGATTCTATTGCTGATAGCCTGGGAGCAGGAATGTATATGGTAACAATAACAGATTCTTCAGGCTGTGGCAATTTTGGACTAGCTGTGGTTAGCGATCAAGATGGGCCAAACATCAGTGTCAATTCAGTAAACAACGTTACTTGCCATGGGAATGGAGATGGTGCTATATCTATAGATGTCACTGGTGGCCTAACACCCTATACCTATTTCTGGTCTAATGGGGCAATGGTGGAGGATATAAACAATTTGACTGCTGGCCCTTATGAAATAACAATTTACGATGCTAATGGCTGTACGGCTTCAAAGAGTATTCCCGTTTTTGGCCCGCAACGAATAGAGTTAACAATGGCAAGAGTCTTCCCAAATTGTGGGCAAAATGATGGCATGGTAGCACTTTCTATCAGCGAAGGAACGCCGCCTTATAGTATTAACTGGTCTACGGGAGACACTACAGATACCATTACAAATTTAACGTGGGGGGTATATCATGTTTCTGTAACCGACGATAATGGTTGTGTAAGATATGGAGCAGCACCTTTAGGGGAACAAGGGGGAACATTGGTACAAATAGATTCTGTAATAGACGTTGCTTGCGGAGGATCTGGGGCAATATCGGTTACTGTTAACGGCGGAACACCTCCCTTCAACTATTCATGGTACAAAGATTCAGTGTTAGTAGATTCTGTGGAGGATCTTCAAGGGGTTTCAACAGGCACCTATGATCTAATTATTAACGATAGTAATGGTTGTATGGGTGCAGCGAATGCCACCATTTCAGGGATCGGCACCAATCCAGAACCCATATGTATCGTTACCGTTGACTCAATTACCGGAACGAATGTTATTGTGTGGGAAAAGAACGATACCACCATAGCCTCCTATAATATTTATAAAGAAAGTACTATGGCAGGTGTCTATTACTTAATAGACAATGTGCCATTTGCATCTCCTGATTCAAGCTTCTATAATGATACGGTTTCAAATCCAAAGACCCGGGCCTGGAGATATAAGATATCGGTTATTGATTCCTGCGGTAATGAGTCTGATTTTAGTGAGGTACATAAAACAATGCATCTTACCATCAATCTATCAATAACTCCCAATGAATATAATCTAATCTGGGATCATTACGAAGGAATTGTTGTACCTACCTATGTAATAGAACGTTATCATCCTTCTACTGATTGGGATAGCCTTGATGCAGTACCTAGTAACTTAACCTCATACATCGATGATGCCAGCTCTTTACCAGACCAGAACAATATATATTACAGGATAAGAGTTTCCAACCCTTCGGGATGTTATCCAAGTAAAACTAAAAATTACAATTCGTCTAAATCAAATACCTCAGCAATATCTCTTGGCGCAATTTTGAGTGCAACAGCCTCTTCTACTGATGCAACACAAGGAAATTGTGATGGTACTGCTACAGTTAGTGCCAGTGGGGGTTCAGCGCCCTATACCTATCTTTGGAACGACCCAATGGCACAGACGAATATATCTGCTACAGGGCTCTGTCCAGGCACGTTCCTTGTGATTGTTGTAGATGCTTTTGGTGACTCAATAAGTGCAAGTGCTATTGTTCTTGAAATCAGTGCACTTTCATTGACCGCTAGCAGCACAGATGCGGATTTCGGATCAAGTAATGGAACAGCAACGGTTACAGCAACTGGAGGTACACCGCCCTACACTTATCTGTGGGATGCTTCTGCAGGATTTCAGACCACACCAACCGCAGCTGGATTATTTGCAGGCATTTATACTGTAACTGTTACTGAAAGTCTGGGTAATAATGAAAGCATAAATGTTACGGTTAATGAACTTACGGCAGTAGCTGAAAGACAAGGTCTGGATAACGTTTTAATTTATCCTAATCCGGGATTGGGCGTATTGGTTATTGAGCTTAAGCAAGCTCAACAGAAATACGGAACATTACAGATATATAATTTAGTTGGGAAGCTGGTAAGGTCGCAAACCATTCATTCACAAAAAACATATATTGATCTGTCAAATGAAGGGCCCGGTATATATACCTTAAAGCTTAAGGCATCAGAGAGGATGGTCATTCGGAAAATAATTATTGAGTAGCTTCCAATTCCTTTATAAAGGAGGTCAATTTTTCGTCAAGCAATTCTACAGGGAGTCCTATTATATTATAGTAAGAGCCGGCCATCACCGTAATATTTAAAGGCCCCAAGCTCCGTTCATCTGGATCCAGACAGTCTTGTATACCATAAGCACCAGCCTTATCGATTGGGTTGAATGCCTCAATATAATCCATAAGTACCTCATCACTGTGTTCTCCAAACAAGACTGAGCTTGTTTCTGAAAATGTAATTTGCTTAGAGTTGCTCTTTAGGGTAACTCCCGTAATTACCTGGTGTGTTCTTCCGGATAATTGCTTTAGCATAAAGAATCCCTCCTTCTTGTTTTGCGGTTTACCAAATATCTTATTGTCCAATAGAACAATTGTATCACTTGTAATCACAATGGTTTTTTTATTATCCAAGTCATCATAGGCATTTGCTTTCTTCTCACTAAGATAAGCTGCAACTTCAAGGGGGTTTATAGAGTCAGGGTAATCTTCACTGACAGAAATCTCTTTTACCTCAAATGGGATATCAAGGCCCTTTAGCAGCTCTTGCCTCCTTGGAGACTTTGAAGCAAGAACGATATGATAATCTTTATACACAGATCTTAAATCAAAAATGGGAGCTGGTATTTCAGCACTAAGGAAAATAAAATTCCGGATATCATAACCAATTTTAAACCCTGGCTAATAAGGTGATAATCCTTTCTGGAATTGCCACTGAGAAGCCTTACTGTGAAAAACAGGAGGGGTAACTGAACCAATAATAGAAAATAAAAGAAAGAGATTAGCTCAAAATGAAAAATACTTTGAACATAGGCCAATAGCACCAAAGTAACGAGAATCAGGATCACCAAAACTGTTTTCGTATTTCTTATGCCAATAGTAATGGGAAGGGTTTTACTTCCTACATATAAATCCCCACGGATATCCTCCATGTCTTTAATTATCTCCCTGATAAGGTTAGTTAAAAAACCGAAAACAGAAAATCCTAATAAAAAGAAGAACATATAGCTGATATGCGTTTTAATCAATGCTCCGCCATCTATATAAGCATCTAATATTAATGGCAATTCATAAACTGCGACAATCAGGGGCAATAACCCCGTTAACAGGCTGATAAGCACATTTCCAATAAGTGGCTGGTGCTTAAAATGAGTAGAATAGAACCATAGTAAAGTAGCATAACAAATATTAATCAAACCTAAATAATAGGACTGAAAATGATAAGAAAGATAAACACCTATCAGGATGCCTATAGCATTTACAACAATATGCATAGCCATTGCCACACGTCTTTTAATTGTCTTGCCAACAACATTTCTATATCTCTTATTTCTTCTGTCGACCTGTGTGTCAAAATAATCATTAATAATATAGCCACCGGCTCCAATTAATACCAAAGAGAAGACCATGAGACAAAATTCAACATCTGTTATTTGCAAGTCAATGCCACTTAAATGTGCTAGAGGCAAGATCACGCAATAACGAATCAAATACAGTGTAAGGCCAATGATAAATAGATTCTGAACTCTTATCAGCTTAAGAAGATCCATCATTTATTGTATTTATTAATAATGGCCTCAGAAATAACCTTATAAATCTCCTTATATCCTGTATTAGAATTAAGCAATTCCAAGTGTTGTTTCATGACCTTGATGTCATTTCTTTTTGCTGGCCCGGTTTGATTTAAAGATGGCAAATTTATAGTTGATTTATTTACCGTTTCAATTATTAGTGGGTGAAGCAGCTCAAGCGGAAGCTCATTTATCTTCATTAGATCCTCGGCAATGGAATAAAGATAGTTGGTAAAATTACAAACGAAAACAGCCCCAAGATGAAGGGCTTTTCTTTGCTTAGAATCTATTGGGTAAGCCTGTCCTACTCCTGCCAACCTTTCTGAAAGCTCCTTTAAAAGGGTATAATCCTCAGGCTGTTTAGTCTCTATACAGATTGGGAAACCCTTTGTTTTTAAGTCCATTCCTTTAGAAAAAGTTTGTAAGGGATAAAGAACACCAATCCTATTGGAAATACTGTCAAGCACATCCATCTCAATTGAACCGGAAGTATGGACTACCAAGCCATTTTTAACTTGTAAATTCTTCACAAGCTCGGAAATTGAATCATCTTTGATTGCGATGATATATAAATCTGAATTATTATCAAGCTCCTTTACATTTCTTGCTGCCCTTGCTCCTACTCTTTTGGCCAAGAGAAAAGCATCATCATAATTTCTGCTATAAACACTATGGATTGCATATCCT
>JYMV01002078.1_pt1 | contig 18765 bp, 14 predicted proteins | sample 338911 | NCBI WGS metagenome assembly JYMV01 (sample SAMN03354496, study PRJNA234377) | hydrothermal vent metagenome | biome: Deep sea; feature: Hydrothermal plumes at the Eastern Lau Spreading Center, Western Pacific Ocean; material: Seawater | place: Tonga | collected 2009 | depth 2000 m m
AAATTGTTTTTACAGGTGATATTCACCAGATAGATCATCCTTATCTAGATACACTATCCAATGGATTGAGTTTTTTGATAAACCGCATGGTGGGGCAAGTAATGTACGCTCATATCACCTTGAAAAAAGGTGAGCGATCTGCTCTTGCAGAATTGGCAAGCGACCTGTTATAATTCATTATTGAATAAACCAATTTCCCATTGCTGAAAAAATTATTTAATATAAATCCTGGTGAGGGTTTACCAACTCTCATTCTGTTCATCTATTATTTTGGATTTGTAGCAATAGTTATCACAGGAAGCGCTGCGCGAGATGCGTATTTCCTTAACATGGTTGACCGGGATTACCTACCGCTCATGTTTTTGGCTGTGGCTATTGTACTTACACTGGTTATTGAAATCTATAGCCGCTTGTCAAAAAACAGAGATCTAATACAGACAACCACTATATCCGGTCTAGTCTTTGCTTTTTCTCTCGTATTTATACAAAACCAACTTGAAGGATGGGTTATACCTTTTCTGTACGTATGGATGGAAGTCATAACCGTGATTACCATAACACAATTCTGGATACTAGCAGCCGATGTATTTAATCCACGTCAGGCAAAGCGGTTGTTCGGTTTACTGGGAGCCGGTGGTGCGCTGGCAGCTATAATTATAGGTTCCAGTATTAAATATTATGTATCCCTTTTCGGTTCAGAAAATCTATTGTTTGCTACAATTGGGTTTCTAGGCATTGTTATTCTAATGGCAAACTTAATCCGACCCTATCGAAACACAAATGAACTAAAAATTCACTCCACAAAAAAGGATAAAAAACAACAATCGGATAAACTGTTTACACCATATTTAAAGTCACTTGCAGTTATAATCGGTTTAGCAGCGATTGTTTCGCGCATTATTGATTATCAATTTAAAATGACAGCTGTAGCTGTGTTTCCTCTACAAGACGATCTCGTTAATTTTTTTGGTAAGTACTATGCTATTACCGGTATTGCTACAATGATTATTCAGTTATTTATCACAAGTAGGCTTTTGTCACGATTTGGTGTGCTTATCGCTATATTAATTTTACCGATATCGCTGATGATTGGATCTCTTGGATTTTTTCTAAGCCCAATACTAGCTGCAGTTTTCCTATCCAAATTTTCTGACCAGGTCTTCAAATTCACGGTGCACAATGCTTCGATTCAATTATTCTGGATTCCAGTCAAGAATACTATAAAAACTAAATTAAAGCCAATTATTGAAGGTTCTATTCGTGCCGGCCTGGAAGGAGTATCTGGAGTCTTAATATTTATTGTTGTCACCATATTTAATACTCCAATTCATTATCTGAGTTTATCGATTGTTCTAATATCCATTTACTGGATTAAAAAATCCTTTCCATTGAAAGAACTTTATGTCGACGCGCTACAATCAGCCATTGAAAAACGACAATTGAATTTTGAAGAGCTAACTCTGGATATTCAGGATCAAACAATGGTAAAAACCATTGAAACAGCTTTAAATAATTCCGATGAGAGTCAACAGAACCACTGACACCTTGGAAGCAATCGTTGAACAGGTTATTGAAAGAGGGGAATGTCACAGTAAAAAAAGAAATCCTTAATATATCTTTTTATGATGAAAATATTATAAATGACCAGCGGATAATTAATTTAATTCAGGCTGACAAAGACCTGGATGCTGAAGCTATCGAGATAGCAGGAAAAAGAAAATTAAGCGCTGCATTGCCAATTATAAATAAACATTTGAAAAATCCTGAAAAAGAAAAACGCATTGTTGCAGCTGCGGCTATAAGGAATATCAAACCAGAATCATCAAGCGAAGCAAAAACACTATTAATCAATGCATTTGATTCATCTAATGAAAAAATCAAACCACTAGCAATCAAACAAATGAGTTATGATAATGAAATTCTACCGGATGATAAACTAATACAATATTTGACTGATTCGTCCTACGTGATTCGTAATGCTGCTTTATCGGTAGTAAAAACAAGACGATCTCCAGAATTTCTACCAGAAATAATTCACAGCCTTGCTGATCCTCGTTCAGCAATTCCGGCGCGTAAAGCATTGACAATTTATAACGAACAGGATGTTATTAAATTACTAATTCAGTATTTGCAGGATAGCAATGCACAAAAATCATTGGTAATTGGTATTATACGTACTTTAAAAAACTACCCAACTAAACAGTCTATTGGTCTCATATTATCAAGGATTAATCCAAAAACACCACCAATACAAGTAGAAGCAGTTGATGCATTGATTCACCTTGCTAGAGAAATACCTTTAGAAGAGGAAGATATTACTATCACCAAGGATGAATTAATTAAAACTGCAAAATATGCTTATGAAAAAATAATTGCTTTATCCCAAATAGAGGACTCAAAAGATAATCAACTGCTACGACATTTTTTACAGAATGAAATCAGAAGATTGATCCCTGTAATCATGAAACTTGGAATTATAGATAAACCAGAAACGCCAATTGAAACTTACATACAATATGTGCTAAACGAAGAATCTGATAAATTGCCTTATGTATTGGAGTTTTTAGAAAATATTTTTTCTATAGAGGATCGTGAAATTGTTAACTCATTGATTGATACCATATCAATTGATGAGAAATGTGAAATTGCGAGAAAACGTTTTGATCGACTTACTACAGATTTAAATCAATTCCTCGGATATTATATAAGTTCAATCCAAGGATTAAAAGTAGCCCTAACCATGGATTACGCTTTCCGGACAAATAACCAGGAAATTCTTAATAAAGTTAACTGGGAAAGCCTACCTGAAAATTTTGTTATTAAAGACATAATCACGCGGCATGCGCAAAAATATTCCGATTCTTTGAAAACATTGCCAATAAAGCAATATTTACTAGATTCAAAGCAGTTATCCATGTATTCTATACTTGAAAAAGCTCTGATCCTTAAAAGCATTGATCTTTTCGAATCTATCCCCAGCGAGGAATTGATTAGAGTTGCCCAAATTGCTGAGGAAGAACAATTTGAAAAAGTTACCCCTTTATTTGAAGAAGGTGATTTTGGTGATTCCATGTATATTGTAGCTAATGGTAAAGTACGAGTACACAAAGGTGAACGTACAATTGTCGAACTTGAAAAAGGTGCGTGTGTCGGCGAAATGGCACTATTGGATCAAGAACCACGATCAGCCGATGTAACTGTAAATGCTGATACTACATTGCTAAAAATTACTCAGGATGGATTTTACGAACTAATGAGTAGTAATATGGAAATAATGCAAGGAATAGTAAAACTAATTACCACCCGCTTACGAAAAGCAACCAATTAAGGTTCCTTGAATAAATTATCAACCGCCTGATTCTTCTTTTTCTCAATAGTTTCCTCTAAGGATTCTTTTCCCTCATTTATTATTTCAGCTGCTTTCTGTCTAGCAGCACTTATTTGATCAGGATCAAATTCTCTGCCCGTGTATACCAAAAACGCAATATACACTATAAACACTGCTATAATCACTAACCCCAGCTTGAGCAGCTTTTTAACAAAACTAAACAAAATAATGAAAGCGAGTACTAAAGCTGCCGCTAGATGTACGGGATTTGCCGAGAAATATTCAATAATCTGTTCCATGCAAAGCCTTTAGTTTTTTTCGATTGATCAAACCAGATGTGTCTTCGTAATACTTTACTAGCTCCATTACTCTAGTATGATCAGGCATCTCTTGGGTCATAGCCACAGTGGAAATTAATCGATCATCTACCTTCTTATATTTACTGAGTTTTAATTCAATTACACCAACGTAATAACCGTCTCTACCAGCCTGGCTAATCAGAATATTATTTACAACTATTGGTTCTTCCGGCACTGTCTGGCTGTGAGAACCAACTATAACGTCCACACCCTCAAGCTCTTGGGCCAGTCGCTGATCTTCATCAAACCCTTGGTGTGTAAGCAATACTATAATATCAGTTCGCGAACTTATTTTACCCAATACATCATTAATAGCGGTGATTGGATCTGTGATGATAATTGAATCACGGATTTCCTGCGGATAATATTTCATTGCATTACCACCTACGACACCAAGAATACCTATATTCAATCCACTACGCTTGACAAGCTTATATTTACGTACACCAATTAAGGTTGGGCTTTCCAAATTCGTGACCACAATAGATGCCTGGATTTTTGGTAGGACATTATTTAGAAATTCTGGATTGCGGGTCAATTCCTGATCTCCTAAAAGAAGTGCATCATAAGGAATTGTAGCATAGGCCTCACATACTAAACTGTCCTTAAGCAATTTTTTGGACATTGTGAAAAAGTCACCTGCATCCAATACAAGAGTGCGGGAATGAGATTTGATAAAATCTTGCACATATAACGCCCTTTTTTCAATTGATCCCAGTGGATGGTCCGGGCAATAACAATTTTCCAGTGCTCCATTAGTGTTATTTGAACAATCGTTACAAAGATTGATAAAAATAAACAAATAAATTTGCCTAACATGATAAATGTAAATTGACTGTATTGAGATTAGAATTCAAGTTAATTTTATTTATTGCGGTTAGCATAGTGATGGTCTACACTTAGGGAAATGTAACAATAATGTCAAAGTTATTATTACATATTTTTCTAATCATTGCTTTAGGGTATGCGCAGAAAAATTATCCTGCAGATACTGTATTAGTATCGCCCCACGCTAATATCTTTGAAAAGACAGCTATTTTGCCCATTGCCGCTTGGCAGCGTGTATCTTATAATTCGGAACTGTTAGCTTGTCAATTCTATCCAAGCTGTAGCAATTATGGTGCCTTAGCTGTTAGAGAGTATGGCCCCATTATTGGCACAGCTATAACATCAGATCGTATTGTACGTTGTAATCCATTTGCATTAAACTATCACTATGAAATGCATGGCGAATTCCACTACCCTGACTATCGCTTAGTGGATTCAGTACAAGTTAGCCGGCCGAGATATACCTCAAATAAATCTCCCTTATTAGCTGCAGGCCTATCGACTATAATACCAGGCACAGGTCGAATGTATGCGGGTAGATTCCTTGATGGTTTAATGGGACTGTGGATGGTTCTACTACCTGGAACAGCTGCCTATGGTTCCTTAAAAGATGGTCAATCCATGAAAGGAAACTTTTTTGCAGGAATAACACTTATTTTCTATCTAGGTGAAATATATGGTGCTTACAGAACAGCAAAATATTACCAGGGACCAAAATAGAAGGTTAAAATCAATAGAGATTTGAATTGAACGTAACAGGGTTGTATTATTGACCAATTTGTTATTGCCACCGTAGCTCAGTTGGTAGAGCAGCTCATTCGTAATGAGCGGGTCGGAGGTTCAAGTCCTCTCGGTGGCTCTTTTCTATTCCATATCGCCAAGTATCACACGATATAATAATAATCGATATGTCTTCATCCGATTGAACGTTTCGCTGGTCAAGCTCCCTGAAAAATAAATACTGTTGATCTTAGCAATCCGTTTAGCAAAATACCAGCGCAACATTTTCATGATACTGGGATAATGACTGTTTAAATACCGGGCAGATATAGTTTGGACTGGTTCCGCTACTTCATTGATAAACGTGGTAAAAATATCCATGGTTGGAGCCGTTTCAGCTGTAATGTCTTGGTTTAATAATTGCTGGAAGGGGAATTCAGATATTTTATCCTGAAACGTCTGCCAGTTGTGGCCGCCACCCAGCGGGCGTTTGCCTGTATTTGGCTTTCGGAAAAAATCACAGATCAGTAAATATCCATTCGACTCTGTAGCAGTGATCACCTGATTCAATGCTTTTAGGATATTTACATATTGAAAACTCTCGCTGAACAAAACCATATCATAGGTATCATCCAGAATCAGGTCCTCACAGGTACTATGGAATACACGCACTTTATCGCCGAGATTTTCTTCGATCCGATCCGCCATATATTCGCTAGGAGAGACACAGTCCACCTGATAACCCGCTAGAACCATTTTTTCCGCCAAACCCCCAGAACCGCTGCCCACATCTAAAATCGTTTGAACTCCTTCCGGAATAATATCTAGAATAAGTTTGGAATGAAGGTCCTGTGCATCTTTAAAGTTTGATGGTTTAATTGGCAGGTCATCTGGCCAGTAGCCATAATGCAAATGATCAGTATTAAATAAAAAGCGACCCAGAACAAGGCCAATTTCTAACCCTGCTTCTTTAGAACTGACTTTATTATTACCCATGATAAAAATACCGTGCGTAGGTATTATCATCAGCTTTGTTATTAATTTCCCCCATCAAGATTTAATTAATGCTACAAGTATTGAATGGTTCAAACTAACTATTCTATTTCAAGTAATTTAATATCAAAAGTCAATGTAGAATTTGGCGGGATCACACCCTTATCCTGCGAACCATAACCCAGTTCAGGGGGGATTTTTAACTTTCGATGGCCACCGACTTTCATCCCAATAACACCTTGATCCCAACCATCAATTACCTGACCCACTCCCAAAGTGAATCGTATTGGTTCTCCACCGATTTTTTGAGATGAATCAAAAACAGTTCCGTTCTGCAACTTACCCGTATAGTGCACTGTTGCAATGCTGTATTTTTCAGCGGTTGTACCATTACCAACAATAATATCCTCGATGATTAATCCATTTTCCATGATTATTTCCTTATTTTCACACCCTATTGCTACAAAAAGCAGTACTGCTAATCGGGCTAAGATTGTGTTGCGCATTTTAATCCTGTGAGAAAGTATGGATTTTATTGTAAATCTAGCGATCATTCACAATGATTTCGAGTCCCTGGGAAAACTTTGGTAAAATCCATTTGACAGGATAAATTGCCATTGATGGGAAAAACAGCAACATTATTCAACGCAAATCTTCCGCCACTGGCAGATCGTGTTCGGCCGATAACCTTGAGAGGATTCATTGGTCAAAATCATCTTGTTGGTAAAAACAAGATTATTTATAAAATGGTGTCACAAGGCAAACCGTTTTCCATGATCCTATGGGGACCGCCAGGTTCCGGAAAGACTACACTGGCCCGGATCATTGCCAAATCTATTGATGCAAAAATGGCTGAAATCTCTGCTGTATCAAGTGGTGTAAAGGATATTCGCAATATAATTGATCAGGGAAAAGCAAATCGTGACATTGCTGTGAACACTATTCTTTTTATTGATGAAATACATCGTTTCAGTAAATCCCAACAAGATGCTTTATTACATGCAGTAGAAAAAGGTCTTATTACTTTAATTGGCGCTACCACTGAGAATCCTTCCTTCGAAGTGATCAGTCCTCTTCTCTCCCGCTGCCGAACTCTGATACTTAACCCATTACCTGAAGATGCTTTGGATGCAATACTGGAACAAAGTTTTAAAACAGATGTTTTGTTATCAAATAATAACATTATACTAGAAGATTCTATTCGCAAAAAACTAGTTCGGTCTGCTGGCGGAGATGCAAGAAAAATGCTTAATACATTTGAAATAGCCCTAGGATTGAGTGATAATAATAGGCCAATCACAAATGAAATCCTGGAAGAAGCATTACAAGCTAAAAGCCAGTTATATGATAAAAGCGGTGATTACCATTATGACACGATCAGTGCATTCATAAAATCGGTACGCGGAAGTGATCCCGACGCAGCCATTTATTGGATGGCCGTTATGCTGGAAGGTGGCGAACAACCGGAATTCATTGCCCGACGCCTGTTGATTCTTGCAGCGGAAGATATTGGCAACGCAGATCCGCAAGCTTTACCACTGGCTGTGGCCGGTTCCCAAGCTGTTCATATGATTGGTATGCCAGAAGCGGCAATCATTCTTTCTCAGGTAACCACGTATATGGCCAGCGCTCCCAAATCAAATGCATCGTATATGGCAGTTAATAAAGCCCAAAAACGTGTAAGAAAAGATGGAACTCCAGGTGTACCGCTTCATTTACGTAATGCACCGACACAACTCATGAAGGAAATGAATTATGGTAAGGATTATGACTATCCGCATAATCATCCGGAGCATTTTACAATAGCGAAATACTTCCCCGAGGGTATGCAAGAAACATTTTATCAACCTACAAATTTGGGCTATGAGAATTTCATTCGTGAAAGATTAGTCAAATACTGGCCGGATCGGTATAAGGAATAATGCATTACATCATATTATTCCTAAGTATACCACTAGCAATATTTGCTGATGATCGACTGCGATTAAAAAGAGCTGACGTCCTTGAAAATGTTGTCATTGATGGGCAAGCAGTCCAATACCTCACTGGAAATGTAGTCTTTGAAAAAGGGACCATGATCATTAATTGTGCCAAAGCAATAAATGTTGAAAAAACCGGGCAGGGATCAATGACTGGTAATGTAAAAGTAGTTGATAATAATCGATCGCTAACCTGCGATTCGTTGCATTATGATTCACCAAACGATATTTTTCATGGCTTCGGTAATGCACGTGTTTGGGATAATGACTATGATCTTATAGCAGATACAGTTGTGTATTATTCCAAGCTAGACAGCGGAATTGCCCGGGGAAACGCAGAACTCACACAGAAAAGTCAGATCATCACCTCTCATTCAATATATTATGTTAAAGACGAAGGTGAAGATGCAGTTTCATATACAGCAGAAGGTAACGTTACAATTCTAGAGAATGAGCGAAAGGCAACATGTGGCCGGGCGATATATAACCGTAAGGACCAAACTACTTGGCTAAAGCTAAATCCACACGTCACTGAAAAAGACCAGACAATGACCGGAAGTGAAATAATTTTACGTTACAAAGATGATGTCATGGATCATCTCTATATACCTGCGCAAGCACATGTAACAACACTTACAAAAGGATTGCGGGAAATAAAAATCAGCCTTGGTGATACTGCTACTACAACCCGATCAGAAGTACAATTCGTAGATGATCTGACAGGCAACAGTCTACAAGGATTCTTTAATGCGGGCCAAATGGATTCCCTCCAAGTAGAAGGCATGGCTACAACGCTATATCATATTTTTGAAGATTCTATATATCAAGGGAAAAATATTGCTTCCGGAGATACAATTATTATGAGTTTTGAGGAAAATAACCTGGATCATATAGTTATATCTGGCGGCTCTCGAGGAGAATACACGCCGGATTCTGTAACCGCTAATATTGATGGACAAATAATTTATTCATCGGAGATCATCGATTATAAGGTCAATCAAAAACAAACGGATCTACATGGGAACGCAAAGATCCATTATACAAATATGGATTTGGATGCGGGCTTTGTAAATGTTGATTGGCAATCCAATATGCTAAATGCCACACCGCAAAGTAATCTTGATTCAAGTTTCACCTTTTTAAAACCAACTATTTTGGAACAGGGCCGCGATCCCATGACTGGCGATGAAATGACATACAATCTAGCATCAAAAAAAGGGCGTGTAACCAAAGGAAGAACCAGCGCAGATGATGGTTTTTATACTGGTAGTCAGATAAGAAATCAAGATAAAGAAACTTTTTATATCGATAATAGTACTTACACAACCTGCGACCTTGAGGTACCACATTTTCATTTTGCGAGCGATGAAATGAAAATGATCAATGATGATAAGGTAATCGCACGACCTATTGTATTATATATAACCAATATCCCTATTATCGGATTACCTTTTGGTATCTTTCCGCACAAGGCTGGGCGACGGCAATCAGGTTGGATCATGCCTGGTTATGGTGAAAGCAGTTATCGCGGACAATTTCTGGATGGCTTTGGTTATTATTGGGCTGCGAATGAATACTGGGATTCAAAACTAACCACCAGCCTGGCTGACAGACAAGGATTGACGCTTCGGTTAACAAATAATTATCGTAAGCGCTATGGTTTCTCAGGCGGACTACATTTGGAGACTAGACAGCATTTTTCATCCTCAGTAGCAGCACAAGATCGAGATTTATTGAAAATGAGTGAAAACATAAAAAGCGACTATGTTGTACGCTGGAATCACAACCAGGCAATGCGCAATAACCAAACATTTCGAGTCAACGCACAATATTACAGCAGCGGTGATTATAATAAACGAACTGGACTGGATGTCGAACGCCGCTTGAACCAACAAGCTATTTCTAATGCTACCTATAGTAGACGTTGGAAAAAATCGAATAATTCGATCAGTGTAAATCTATCTTCAAAAAGAGACCTGATGGTTGACAATAAGGTAAACCCAGATGATGTGTTTTACCAGTCACCTTCAATAGCAGGCAAGCAACTCGCTATCACCACAAACACGCTGCCAAAAATGTCGTTTCGCCATGGTCAAAGTAAATTGTTTAAGACGAATGCTATTAATAAAAAATGGTATCATAATATATCCTGGAATTACTCCGCTAACCTGAATAATAAACTACAGAATTATTATGAATCAATTGAACATGCTATAGATGATACCACATTTGAATACATCTGGGATGATTCAGTCCGGACAACAACAAAATCAGCAGTTACTCATAATATATCTATTACCGCACCGCAAAAAATATTCAAGTACATATCATTAAATCCTAGCATACAACTGAAATCCGACTGGGTTGATAGAACATTTTCATTAGCAGATACTGCGACAGGGCAATTCCAATCAGTGGAACAACAGGGTTTTGCTGCCCGAACAATTTTTTCATCTTTTAATCTTGGAATGAATACAAAGCTTTACGGTCTTTTTCCAATCAAGATCGGGTCAATTCATTCAATCAGGCATGTTGCTTCTCCCACAATAGGTTATTCATATTCACCGGATTACACAAAACCATTATTTGGCATGGCAGATAGCAATGGTGAAACAGCGTATTTTGATCGCTTTTCTGGAACAACTGCCGGTTCTACACCGCGACAAGAGCGGCAAGCGATGACTTTTTCATTGAACAATGTGTTTCAGGCCAAGAAAATGGACGGAGATAAAGAAAAGAAAATCGATTTATTTTCCTGGCGTATGAACACCAGTTATAACTTTGTGGCCGACCAATTCCCATTGGCAAATCTATCATCCTCCCTGCGGGCAAAAGTCGCAAAAAAGCTGAATCTTGATCTACGGTTATCTCATGATTTTTATCAATATGATGCCGCAGCAGGACAGCGGATAAATTCCCTGAACTTAAATGACTCAGGCATCCCTAAACCACGGTTAATAAATGCACGTTTATCCACAGGCTTCCGGTTTGAAGGGAAGCGATTAGGTGCTACCAAAAAAGAAGAAGATGAACAAGATACCACAGCAATCCGGGAGAATCTTGATGAGCCCAAATTTGGTAACCGATCAGGCGGGAAAAATAGTATGCTCCCGGGCGGTAAACTCTGGTCCACATCCTTAAGTTTCAGCTATAGCATGAATAAAGCAAATCCATCAAATCCTGTTGAAACATTCTGGATGTCAACCAACACCTCAATACAGTTGACCCGTAATTGGCGTGTGCATTATAACGCACGATTTGACGTCCTAAATAAAGATCTGGTCAGTCACAATTTTTCAATATACCGTGATTTACACTGCTGGGAAATGTCTATAAATTGGACACCAAATGGTTATGGTTCTGGATTCTACTTGAAAATCAATGTGAAATCACCTACGCTCCGAGATTTAAAACTGGAACGACGCGGTGGTATTTTTACGAGGAGAGCCAATTTCTAGTTTTATTATCCTCAAAATCCAGTGCAAATTTGAACAGCCTGATTGCATAAATTATGTATTGTCCATCCTGTCACGACGAATTCATAGATAGTATTACTATCTGCAGTGATTGCAACATTACGCTGGTTGAAAATATTGCGCTAAACGAACCTCTGGAAAATATTAACTGGGTTAAGGTAAAGGAATTGCCTGGAAAAGTTTTTGGTGAGATGATGGGCGAAGTATTGAACTCAGCAGAAATACCCTATTTCCTGAAATCTGATTGGTCGGCCTCCGCATATAATGTTGCGCCAACTGGACTAGTCGGTAGCTATGTGCAAGTATATGTACCGGAAAACTTTCATGATAAGGCCAATAAGCTATTGACTGACTTGATGGACTAAATATGGAATTTCGTTCAATAAAAGGTACCTATGACGTCCTGCCAAATGATGCAGATCGCTGGCAGCGCGTTGAAACACATGTCCGAGGATTCATAACCCGGGCTGGGTACAGTGAGATCCGAACACCAGCATTTGAAAAAACTGAGTTGTTCACGCTGAGTGTCGGTGAAGATAGTGATGTTGTATCAAAAGAAATGTACAGTTGGACAGACCAAGGTGGAACAGACCTTACTCTTAAACCAGAATATACAGCTTCTGTTATGCGGTCTTACATTCAACACAATCTTGGGGCACAATCGCCCTTAACAAAACTTTATTACCTAGACAATCTTTTCCGACGGGAAAGACCGCAAAAAGGCCGTTACCGCCAGTTTCGGCAATATGGCATTGAAGCGATAGGTTCACCTCATCCGGAACAGGATGCAGAAATAATAGCCATAGCATATGAACTACTTATTGAACTCGGCATCAAAGATATCACCTTGAAACTTAATAGTATCGGCTCACCCGAATGTCGAAATGAATACCGCCAAGCATTAAAGGATTTTCTCCAACCGCATCTTGATAAACTTTCTGAAATCAGCAGAAAGCGATTTGATTCAAATCCACTACGTATATTTGATACAAAAATTGATTTTGAGATTGCATTACTACAAGATGCCCCAACAATAACTAGCTTTTTAACACCAGATGATGCCAACCATTTCAACGAAGTGCAAACATACTTAGAGGTGCTGGGTGTCCCCTTCACTTTGGATACGGCACTGGTTCGGGGACTGGATTATTATACTCGTACAACATTTGAAATCATTTCCGGTAATCTGGGCGCGCAAGATGCGCTATGCGGGGGCGGTAGATATGATAAACTTGTTGAAACTTTAGGTGGTAAACCCACTCCAGCCGTTGGTTTCGCAGCTGGGTTGGAAAGGATCCTGATCGCCATGAATGAAGTTGACATAGATCAGAAAATCCAAGCTGATAAAATTTATCTAATTGGACTTGGCGACGCGGTTAGACCAACCATGCTGAAAATTCTTGGCGAAGCGAGAAAGGCCGGATTAAATATGGAATTCGATTCATTGCGACGCAGTGTAAAATCCCAAATGCGGGAAGCCAATAAAATAGGTGCCTCCCTTGCGATAATTCTCGGGGATAAAGAATTGAAAGACAAATCCGTACAGATCAAAGATCTTAAGAATGGTCAGCAAGAATCAATTTCCATTGATTCAATTATTTCTTATATCCAGGGTTTGAATTAACCAATTCTTTCTCCTACATTAAAATATATAGAGCCAAATACGATGAAAATACAGTTGTATAAAAGATGAAAAATATAAATTCGGCGTCGCTATGAGTCAAAAAGCTATCATCATTGTGGAGTCTCCTTCCAAGGCAAAAACCATATCTAAGTATCTCGAAGATGAATTTGAAGTCCTTGCCTGTGTGGGCCATGTAAAGGATTTGCCGCGAGGATCTTTAGGTGTGGATGTAGATAATGACTTCTCCATGGAATTAGTGGTACTTGATGATAAAAAAGATTTTTTCAAAACATTAAGCGCAAAAGCAAAAGATTCACCTGAAATTATTTTAGCTACAGATCCAGATCGCGAAGGAGAGGCTATTGCAGCGCATATAGCGTCTGAAGTTCCAGATACGAAACTTTCACGAGTAAAATTTACTGAGATTACCAATTTTGGTGTGAAAGGTGGGATGGAACACAGAATTGAAATTGATGAAAACCTTGTTGAGGCACAGCGAACTCGTCGCGTAATTGACCGCCTTGTCGGCTATAAAATATCGCCTGTATTATGGAATACGCTGCAAAAAAATATGAGCTTTGTAAAGGAATCTCTTTCTGCCGGGCGGGTACAATCTGCAGCATTAAAAATAGTCATCGACAGAGAACGAAAACGATCCAAGTTTAAACAAGTAACATATTATGGCCTGACATCTCAGCTAATCACCCCTGATCAGGAAAGGTTCAGTGCGCGACTATATAACCTGGATTCCAAACGTCTTGCCCGCGGTCAGGATTTTGATCAAGAGAGCGGTGAATTGACAAAGGACAATTTAATAGCCTTGAGTAAATCACAGGCCAAAGCACTTGTAGAAGAGTTAAAATCAGGTCCCTGGGTTGTGTCAAAAGTTGAAGAAAATCCGAAAACTTCGAACCCACGGCCGCCATTCACCACAAGTACATTACAACAAGAAGCAGATGGTCACTGCCCAACGTCTTTATGAAGCGGGTTATATTACCTATATGCGCACTGACTCAACACACCTTTCCGGAGAGGCAATAAGCGCAGCTCGAGCAGAAATAAAAAAACGATTTGGTCCTGACTTCTTGCCTGCCAAACCAAGACAATATAAAAGCAAAGTGAAAAATGCCCAAGAAGCACACGAGGCAATTAGACCTGCTGGTAGAAGCTTTAAGCCAATTGATAAAGGGGCAAATACTATTGGTAAAGATGAAGCCAAACTATATGAGTTAATATGGAAACGTACAATAGCTTGCCAGATGCCATCCGCAAAACTGAAACAAACAACCGTCACTATAAAAAATCAGAATTCAGAATTCAGAGCAAATGGCCAAGTCATTTTATTTCCTGGCTATATGAAAGTATATGTTGAGGGCAAAGATGACCCCAAATCTGCCGTTGCTAACAAAGAGAATGTTCTGCCGAAAATAAATGAAAATGACCACCTGGGCTGTCATAATCTTACAATTGACGAATCAACAACAAAACCGCCCGCTAGATTCACAGAGGCCAGCCTCGTTAAAGTAATGGAAGAATATGGTATTGGACGACCCTCTACATACTCATCGATCATCAATAGAATTCAGCAGAAAGATTATGTACGAATTAACAAGGGCTCCCTAACACCAACTTTTTTGGCTGTGGCTGTAACCCAATTACTTGAAAACCATTTTGAACCACTGGTGGATATAAAATTTACTGCACAGATGGAAGATGGTCTTGATGCTATTGCCCGAGGTGATATGAATGCCTTGCCTTTTATGAAAGAATTCTATTTTGGTACAGAATCAGATCCAGGATTACTAAAAATGCTGGATGGAAAAATCGATATTCCTAAAGCCTGTACAATCCTACTCAATGGTGATGTGGAAGAACCAATCATTGCACGAGTAGGAAATTACGGACCATATATACAGCATGGTGATGTGCGTCGAAACATTCCCGATATTCTCGCACCTGGAGATATTACTATTGAGAAGGCAATGGAAATCCTGAAGGATAATCCAGAGAATGCTGATAAAGCACTTGGTTCCGATCCTGCAAGCGGTCAAACAATTGTTTTAAAGGTTGGGCCCTATGGACCTTATGTTCAATTAGGTGATACAAAAACAAGAAAATCAGTTCCAAAGGGAATGGATGCGGATAGGGTAGATCTTGAATACGCGCTGGCTTTACTGGCATTACCCAGATATGTCGGAGATCACCCTGATACAGGAGAGCCCATCATGGCGGACTATGGTCGCTACGGACCATACCTCAAGATGGGAAAACAAAATGCTTCTTTGAAAGGCACAGAAACACCTCTGGATGTGACGCTAGAAAAAGCAATCGAACTCCTAGCTAACCGAAATAAAAAAAGTTCTACCATGCGCACACTAGGTAAACACCCAAATAGTGGTGAAACACTAGTCGTCAAAGAAGGCAGGTACGGGCCGTATATTTCCGATGGCAAGGTAAATGCATCATTGAATAAAACAGTTGACCCAGAAACTATTACCCTAGAAAAAGCAACTGAATTAATTAATGAAAAGCGGGCTAAGGGAACGACAAAAAAAGGACGGAAAAAACGTTGAGTGTCAATAATCAGTAATACTAATGGCTGAATCTTCACTCGAAAAAATCGTTTCTCTCTGCAAACGGAGAGGTTTCATTTTCCAGAGTTCTGAAATTTATGGAGGCTTTGGTGCTGTTTATGATTATGGTCCACTGGGGGTCGAATTAAAAAATAATATATCACAATTATGGTGGCAAACGATGACTCAAGTTCATGAAAATATTGTTGGCCTTGATAGTGGGATTTTAATGCACCCAAAAATTTGGGAGGCATCTGGCCACGTAGATGAATTCAACGATCCTTTAATTGATTGTAAGAAATGCAAGGGACGTTTTAGAGCGGATCAGTATGAAAACACCCCCTGCCCCGAAAAGCCATCCAAAATGGTGGGGCAATGTGAAGGAGAACTGACCGCTCCTAGGGATTTCAACCTGATGTTCAAAACACAGATTGGACCAGTCGAAAGTGATGGAGATACCGCCTATCTCCGTCCAGAGACGGCACAAGGTATTTATGTTAACTATTTACTTGTTCAAGGCGCAATGCGACAAAAGCTTCCTTTTGGGATCGCTCAAATTGGCAAAGCATTTCGAAACGAGATTGTAGCGCGAAACTTTATATTTCGTACGCGCGAATTTGAACAAATGGAAATGCAGTATTTTGTAAAACCAGGCACTGATGATGAAGAGTTGAATAAATGGAAAGAAAAACGCTACAATTTTTATATAAAGGAATTAGGTATTAATGAAAGTAAGCTACGATTTCGTCAACACGGCGAGACCGAATTGGCCCATTACGCAAAAGAAGCATGGGATATTGAGTATGAATTCCCATTCGGCTGGGCTGAAATTGAAGGGATTCATAACCGAACTGATTTTGATCTGCAACGTCACCAAGAATTTTCCGGAAAAAACATGCAGTATTCAGATCAAATATCAAATGATAAATATTTTCCATACATCATAGAAACATCCGCAGGTTTGAATCGCATGCTACTGAGTGTCCTCAGTGATGCTTATTGGGAAGATTCTGAGAATGATCGTATCGTCATGAAACTTCATCCAAAATTAGCCCCTGTTAAAGCAGTCGTATGTCCCCTGGTAAAAAAAGATGGTTTACCTAAACTGGCGCGTGAAATAGTTGATGATTTAAAAAAACACTATAAAGTGTTGTATGATCAGCAAGGATCTATTGGGAAAAGATATTATCGGCAAGATGAAGCTGGTACTCCATTCTCTATAACTATAGATCATCAATCAAATGAAGATAATACGGTAACGCTAAGAGATAGAGATAATCAAGATCAAGAACGAGTACCAATTGAAAATCTGGTAAAAGTCTTGCATAGTAAAATGGATACAGATTCATGAGTAACCATCTTTCTTTACGTTCTGGAAACCCAGTACTGAAAGCCAATACCTTTATCAATCGGCAAGTAGCCATTGATACTGGGACAATGACTATTATGGGTACTGTTAATAAAACAGCGCTAGGTCTATTATTATTAATGACAACCGCAATTTATATATGGAACCTGGCACCTGCTGATCCACGAATAGGTGGTCTAATGATGGTTGGAATTTTTGGCGGATTAATCGTGGCAATAATAACTATTTTTAAACATCATTTAGCACCTTATACCGCACCAGCATACGCACTATTAGAAGGATTAGCGCTTGGTGGAATATCAAGATTTTTTGAAACACTTTATCCCGGAATTGTTAACCAGGCAGTATTTATTACTTTTGGAACGCTAGCCGCTTTATTGTTTGCTTACCGATCAGGCCTTATAAAACCGACTGAAAATTTTAAACTAGGTATTGTTGCAGCTACTGGTGGTATTGCCTTTGGATTACAGGTGCCACTGATTCACAGCAATTCTAATTTCGGAATATTATTTTCCTTTGGAGTGGTAGTTATTGCTGCTTTAAACCTAGTCCTTGATTTTGATTTCATTGAAGAAGGGGCAGAAATGGGCGCCCCTAAATATATGGAATGGTTTGGTGCCTTTGGCCTACTGGTTACGCTTGTCTGGCTCTATCTTGAGATATTGCATCTCCTGGCCAAACTACAATCTCGTCGTTAGCAACAGCATTTAGTCAAGTAGCTTAGCTATCTTATCTCGCAGTTCTTCCCCGCGTAAGTTCTTGGCAATAATTGTACCATTCCTGTCTAACATTACACTATGAGGAATCGCATTAACAGCATAAAGTTTTCCAGCTGCGCTGTTCCAGCCCTGTAAATCCGATACATGGTACCAGGTGAGACTATCTTTGTCGATCGCATCTAGCCAATTATTTCTATCGCTATCCAATGACACACCAAAAATATCAAATCCTTTACTATTATAGTCATTATAAACCGCAACCAGATTCGGGTTTTCTCTCCTGCACGGTCCACACCAGGATGCCCAGAAGTCGATTAGTAAATAATTCTCACCAACAAGTGAGGATAGCGAAAATGGATTCCCGGTTGTATCATTTAGAGTGAAATCAGTGAAGGATAATCCGATTGCAACTCTCTGTAAACCAGTTACTCGGTCCCGCAGTGCTTTAACATATTTTGTTTCTGTAATTGAATTATCAAAATTAGATGTTATTGAATCAAGCTCTGATAATTCAAAATAATAGTTATTCATCATGGTTAAATATGCGGAAACAACACTTTTATTATTGGTGTATGCATAATCCTTTGTTCGCGCCAATCTTTCGCCATCCTTTGCATCAATTAGGTTATTTAGTCCTTCAAGAACCGGTTGATCATTATTTTCTGCGGCCGCTCTATATTGTGTAAATAACGTGTCTAGTTGATTAGTTATTGATGATATGCTTTCATTAAACGAATCGAATTCTGCTTGAGTCTTCGAGCCGTTTATAGTGCCTTTGTTTATACTATCCGCATGAG
>JYMV01031183.1_pt1 | contig 18754 bp, 24 predicted proteins | sample 338911 | NCBI WGS metagenome assembly JYMV01 (sample SAMN03354496, study PRJNA234377) | hydrothermal vent metagenome | biome: Deep sea; feature: Hydrothermal plumes at the Eastern Lau Spreading Center, Western Pacific Ocean; material: Seawater | place: Tonga | collected 2009 | depth 2000 m m
GCCAGATATTTGACCAAGGAAAAGGTCCTGTTTTTATTTATAAAACAATACCCTATGCATGACTAGCACCACATAAGGTAAACGGCTTGGCCTGAAAAGGCCTTTTTTTATATTCTATTTCAATTTATTTTAAAAATTTAAACATATATTTGATTTTTTTTATAAACATGATATAATCAATTAAAATTGAGGTGACCAATGAAAACTCCTACATCAACGCCCTTTTTATTTATACAACACTATCCAACGGGCGAAATCATTAAAATCAATACGCCTTTTTTAACAAATGAATATAATATTCAGATTAAATTTACTAGTTTAAAAGAGCATTTTCCAAATTATTCTGAATCTACCATTATCATTCCAAATCTTTTTTACGATATGATCCAAGGCATTCAGATTGCTTTAGAAAAATTAGAATTTTTTTTGAAAAGTATTAATGCTTCAAATGATTACTTTTTGCATGAAGAAAATCCTTTTTTTTCACTTGACCTTATATCTGACTTTAAAAAAAGACTTAAAATAACAACAGATTTAAAATCACAGTACACAGAAGACAAAAATGAATATATTATTATGCATGTGAATGCATTAAGAATGATTGATTGTTTGGAATACTTTTTAAAAAGAGCAAAGAAAAATGAACACATGCAAGCCTTTTTAAAAGACACTAAATATATGATTATTTTTAATTTGAAATGCTCTTCAATTATTGATGAAGAAAAAGATTTAAGCTTAAAAGAAATACTTCATTAATTGACTATTTTTTCTATAAGAAAATAAAATTGAATCGCCATTTTTGGATTAATCTCTTGCTCTTCTTTCGTATAGTTTTCCCAAAAATAATAAAACTCTTTATACAATTTTCCATTTTTAATTTCCGGGTCAAACTTACCTTTTTCAATGACATACAATATTTCTTTGTCATTAATAGCTTCCTGCCAAGCACGAAGCATATTTTTCCTATCATCTTTATCAATTAAAAGAATGTCCATATCACTTAGATTTTCTCTAAAAATTCTTTCTTTTGTTGTTTCATATAATAAGGCAACTTTTTTGTATTTTTGAAATATGTAAAAACCAAAAATGATTGCCCCTATGAATGATAAAAATAAATATCCCATAAAATAGGCAAAAGGCAGATCTTTTGTTATCCACAGCAAAATGAGTGGACTGTATGCCATCATTGGAAAAGGGATTAACAACAACTTCCAAACTAATTTACTTTCTTTTGTGTCTTTTTCTTTTTCTTCTTGTGTAAAGAATGCTCTAGGAAGTCTGTGACCTTTAAAAACAAAAGATTCATAATGCAATAATCTATTTGTCAGAGATTTATTTTCAGATTTAGAAATTTGATTTGCTCGCCAATGCAAATAAAATGAAACCAAGCCTAATAAAACCATTACAATGAAAGCGTAATTTAAAACATGCAAAAACTCTTCTACAGGAAGATTAGCTCTGGTCAATAGATAATAAATTGGTGCGGCGGCAGGCAACAATAAACAAATAATCATTATTTTTGAAATAAGGTAATGGTAAGATTTTTGACTTTTGTTCATTGAATATTCTTTAACGTTTATACTAACGAATATTATAGGATTAAATAGATATGTCAAGAAAAGTTAAATCCTTAAAACATCTTGATTTTTAATCAAATATAACGTATTATCAACTAAAACAAACAGAAGGAGATAATAATGGATGTGGTGAATTTTATTGCAGAAAAAACAAACACTAATGAAAGCATGTGGATGATTCAAAAAGAACTTGATATTGAAAATGGAAAAGAATATCATCTTTCTTGCTCAACAGGAAAAGAAGCAGTTCTAAAAGTCATGAATGATAACACCTATGAACTCACAACTTTCGGCGAAATAAGAAACTAACAAAAGAAAAAACATGATTATAGTCGCTTTTATTATATATGCACTGCATTACTTTTTTATTATTCATTGGGTTGCTGGTGCTGCCCGTTGGTCGGCAAATACCCTTGCTGACATTGGATATGAACATGCCGCTTATTATGCAGGCTTGGGATGGGTAAACAGTGATATTTTATATTGGGCTCTTTATTTCTTTGAGTGTTTTCTTGTTGCTTATATCATACAAAAAGCGAGTCAGACGCCATCAAATAAAAACACAGAAAAACAAAGTGAATAAACAAATAGTTTGTTGTGAAAAAAATTCTGAGAGTTTTTGATAACTCTTAGAATTTTCTTGGTTTTTGACGATCCAAACTTTTAAGACTTCTATTTCTTTTTTCGATATCCAGAGTTTCATCGTAAACTTTTTTCATCAAGATGACATCGTTTCCAGCTCTGTGCAAAGGTATTTGAGTTCTTCTTAATATATTATTTTTCACTTTATCCCAGTTATTAACCTGTTCTTCAGATAACGCATACATTAAATCTTTTATTTTGAATTCAGGATCAATACCTGCTGCCTCAAAAAGTTTTCTACACCACATTTGGTCATAACTTCCACCGTCTGCAAAGACAACCTCACCAGACAATATAGAATTAACTTCTTTAGCAACCTTTTTAACATCTTCACCATAATGCATTAAATCGTTTAAAGATACACCATGCAAGTTTTCAGCATCTACGGACCAATCCAACCAGTTTTTAACAGGTTTTATTAATTTGCTGTAAAAAAGATTTTCGCCATCTTTCTCTGATGTGAATGCAATTTCTATTGGATAAGAGTGAGCAATGCTCAGACTACTAGCTTCGAAGTCTATAAAAATTGGGTTTTTCATATTTTATTTTTTTCTTTGATGTTATTATATTATATAAAATTATGAAAAAAAATCAATAAAATAATAAATGAATTAATTCCTGTCCTTGAGTTCTATATAATCACATAGAAGTCAAAGACAGTTTCTTATTAAAAAACTTTAATATTATAATTTTTCTTTACAAAGAGCATAATAATAAGATGTTCCGTATGGGCCATATCTAATATCATATCTATTACCCGGAGTATAACGATAACCAGCGATCAAAAACCTACTCAAATCTACTCAAGTGTGTTTTCGATCTTTCCGCCTGCTTATACGAATTAGTTCGCTTTCACAGACTCAGCAGGCTGGGCTACTGTCAGAACACAAAGTCGGTTGGTAAAATCGTGATGGTGCTTTGAATTCTGCTGCTATCCAACGATAGAGTTTCCCCCAAAATTGGAATGGCTTAAGTTTGTCCTGCTCCTTGATCATTCCTTCCGGTAGCTCAAGATGGCAAGACCTGTCTTTATAAACAAAGGACAGGTTTTTTGAATAAAAACGCTCTTCGAAATTCAAATAACGTCGTGCAATGACATAAGCAGCGGCTTGGTGAGTGCTTATGCCGTAGCGTTTGGTGTAAAGAAAACGGCCAAGCATGGACGTATAGGCCGGATTGACTTCTCGATAACCCACGCCGTTATCCAAACACAATCGGCGAAGATTTTCCTTGATTTTGCGATAGGCCAAGGAATGCAGCATGCGATTCGTGTCTTTATCCAACCCTTTGGTTTGAAGCGATTTCTTATGGGTGAAATCCAATCGCTCCAAGACAATGTCTTTTTTCTTGGCCAATGCTTCGTTCACCAACGCTTTTAAATGTTGGTTAATCATCTGCTCCCGATGCTCTGCCGAATACTTCGGGCCAAAATTAAAGCGCAATACTTTCGAATCGACCAATTGTCCTCCTTTAGAGACATTGGCATAAGAGAGATTATCGTAGTTAATGTCCAAACCTATCACGCCGTTTTGAGCATGGGTTTTCTTTGGCTTTGGCACCTTGGGAACCGATACATGTAAATAATACCCTTTGTCTTTACGAAGCACTTGAAAGGCAAAGGACAAAACTCCGAAGTCATCGGCTTTGGGCGATTCACCCAAAACGTTTAACGCTTGTTCTTTTTCGTGTTCATCAACAAGTTTGTTGATTTTTCGCTTCGCTTTTTCATGGTCCGACTTGGCCTGTCGATAGGCTTGATGGGCCATGACACTCTGTTTAATGACAGCCTCCCCATAACGAAAAACGATATTACGAAACGTGATGAATGGACCATGCTCTTCCTGTAAACACGCCGGAAGAATAATACGAAGGTCAAACCGGGGACGCTTTCCGGAGGCTGGGTCGTAATCCTTGGCAAAGGTTAAATGCATCTTTTTATTGCCAAATTCTTCGCTTTTCGACCCACCGCAACCGAAGCGGTCGCCCCGATTGGCCCAAGCCTGTTGCCATGCCTTGAAATCCACGCCCTTTTTGAATTGTTGATGAAACAGCGCTTTACCACCCAAGGTAATTTTGACTTTTTGCATTTGTATCTCTTTTTCAAGCGTTTCGATACGCCCCTCAAGTCGTTGTTGTTTACCCAAGAGTCGATAGTAATGATTATAAGCTTGATGCAACAATTCACGGTTATCATCGTGGGTGATGGATTGGCGATTTTTGTATTTTTCTAGAGCTTTGGCGACCTCTTTCTTCATCGTATCAAGTTTGATTTGCTTATCTTCAATCTCTAACGCTTTGCATTCCAAGGACGATTCGGCCCGAGCCTGCAAGTCAATGTCCATGGCTCGACTGTAGCGAGCATCGAATGTTTCTAAAATTTGCTTTTGTTTGTTTTTAAAGGTTTGAGTTTTTCGATACCGGTCGCAGTCGGCTTTGTCATACTTGCCTAATAATCCATGCTTCTTCAAATGAACGATGCGATGGGTTTGATAGTGCAACCATGCTTGCATAAAATCATGCACTGCCGCTTCGGTTGAAGCGTCCAGCGAGACGTGAGTGCAATACGTGGAATAATCTTTTTTAAGCATGAAAAAACACCGGTTGAATGGCTTTATAATAGCGCCAAATCCTTGTTTTGTCAAGACTTGTGATGAATTCGACTGCGTGACCCGTAGAGTTTGGCCGAGAAAACAGTCAACACTTCCAACACGTCCTTGGCAAATTCCTGCTCAAAATTGGCTTCTTTGTCTTGATTCAAAATGACAACCTCCACGTTAAAATAATGACACAGGCTAAAAATAATCTCCGAGCCAAACCGCAACAACCGGTCTTTATAATTCAACACCAACGTTTTCACTTGCCGGGACAGAATCATCTTAATGAGCTTCACCAATCCGCGCTTTTTATAGTTCAAGCCACTCCCCAAGTCGCTTATCAATACGTGAGACGCATAATGCTCATCGCAATAGGCTTGAAGTCGTTGCTCTTGCAGTTTCAAATCATTCTTTTGTTTATGAGTGGAGACTCGGGCATAGGCAACAATCTCTCGATTATCGTCACACGGTTGTTCAATGAGTGAGTTAAGTTGTTCAATCGCGTATCGGCGATGACGCCCGAAGGTTCGATGATGGGCTTTAAGTCTTCCATCTTCTTCCATCCTCCTCAACGTGGAAATGGACAAACCGCAATAACGTGACGCTTCACCAATAGATAAGTAATCCTTCATAATGGATATCTCCTTTTTTGTTTTCTTAAAAAGATATCATAATAAAAAAGATTACAAAAATGAGTAGGGTTGAGTAGATTTTTTGTTAACTGTTAAAACCACCATTTACCCAAGCTCTTTCGCCACTATTTAACTCTGCTAATTTATTTCCATTTTCATCTTTAACCTTTATTATTATTGTATTTTTTAATAATACTATATTTAAAATACATTTCAATTATTAAAAATAACTATTTAAATGATGGTTCGTTTAATAAGAGAAAATATTTTTCATCTTCCTTAATATAAAAAGGGTTTATTTCGTGCTCTTTAAGAAAATCGATATTGAATTTATAATAGAATCCTTCCGGACATTTGATACTTTCTATTCGATTTCGATTCATTTCATTAAAATCTTCATCGAATAGAGGTAAATACTCTTCGAAGCCAGATTGTGAATAATCATAAACACCTATAAGAATTTTTTGTTCTTTTGCTCTAAGCATTCCTTCTACGATTATATTGAAAAATGGGGTGACATATTGTATTAGGTAATTTTTATTAGCTCTGTAATTTGGTTTGTTTTCTATTTTTTGTTCCAAGTCAGATTCCATATACATGAAAAAGTCATCTCCTAAATAACCATACTTAACTTTTTCTCGTTTATTTGTTAAATCAGCAAGCCTTTGATTGAAGTAATGAAATGTTCTCAAATCCTTTTCGTTTAAACTGTTTAAAACAAATTCAAAATAATCCGGGTGATCATCTTTTTTTAATGTCCATACCATAATATTTTAATGTGCTTTTTTATTATAATATTGCATATTAAAATATTGTCAAAACCTGAACTTGATCTTTAACATATTCTTGTATATAATAACTTGGAATAAAAGGATAAAAAAAACACTATGAGAAAATTGATTACAACTACTTTATTATCATTAACCCTTGCCACCCAAGCAAATGCTGACACACAGGAACTATCGTCTTTTGAACAATGTTTAATGGATTTAAAACCTTTCGTTATTCATTATGATTTAAGCGCTGGTTTCATTGATGTTACCTCTGAGCACAAGCTTCAGTTAAGAAACGGCATATGGAATTACAGAAGTTATGCAGATGGTGGCATTCTTGGAAAAGCCATTGAAGAATCAGATTTTATTCTCGATGGACAGTTCAAGCTTCAACAATATAACTCCTATAGAAGAGTTGCATTCAATAAGAAAAAACGTTATGTCACCATGAATTGGGGTGATCTTTCTTTTTCCACATCAAACAACGTTTCAGGCAACTTTCAACATGACGAACCTATTTTTGACAAAGCAAGTCAACAGCTTGCCATACAATGCAAAATTAGAAATGGAGAAGAAAATTTTACATTAAAATTGGCGACACGTAGTGGACTGGATACTTATGATTATAAAGTCGTATCTTATGATGATGAAATCAAAACAGATATGGGAACTTTCAAGTCCATTAAAGTTGAACAATTGAGAGATGATGACCGACAAGTCTATTTTTGGTTATCGCCAGAACTTGACTATTTCCCTATAAAATTCATTTATCAGGAAAAAGGTGACGACAGTATTGTTGCCTCTATTAAAAATTTCCGATATCTATAAAAAAAGCCACTTTTCACAAGGCGTTTACCTTAAGTGGTGCTGGCGTTTTTAACATTAACTGCAAGCCCGCTACTGAAGCGGGCTTCAGCATGCCAGGCAACTAGAAAATCGGGAAAGATATCTGGCCGATTATTTATAAATGCCAATCAGACAATAAATGAGGCGAAACAATAAGTTCCGCCTCTTTTTCTTCAGGTTAGCCACACTTAAAGTAAACGCCTTGCACTTTTCAGTGGCTTTTATTTTAAGTCAACAGTTTTTAATTTTTATCGACCTCTTCAAACTCCGCATCAATAGCTTCATCCGAAGAATCTTTCTGAGCCGGTTGCTCTTGATATTGCTCAGTGGTTTGAGACTGACTTTTTGCTTGAACCATTGCCTCAAGCTCTTTCATTATTTTCTCAACGTCTTCCATGTCATTTTTATGACGTGCAGCATCTAACTCACTGATTTTTTCATCAAGTTGCTCATCCTGTCCTTCCGGATACTCTTTGCGTATTGCATGAACCAGAGCATCTGCTTTATTAAATATTGCCGCTCTTTCTTCAAACTTTTTGTCTTCTTCAGCATGCATTTCAGCATCCTTCACAAAACGCTCAATCTCTTCATCAGATAAACCACCAGAAGCTTTTATATTGATAGACTGCTCTTTTCCAGTATTCTTATCTTTTGCAGTTACATTTAAAATACCGTTAGCATCTAAATCAAATGATACTTCAATTTGTGGTGTTCCCCTTGGTGCAGGTGGAATGTCATTTAAATCAAAGCGACCTAATGACTTGTTTTGCGATGCTTGCTTCCTTTCGCCTTGGACAACGTGAATTGTAACCGCAGATTGATTGTCTTCGGCGGTACTGAACACTTCTTGTTTCTTTGTTGGAATCGTTGTGTTCTTTGGAATAAGGGTTGTCATAACGCCACCCATTGTCTCCAGACCTAAAGAAAGTGGGGTTACATCTAGTAATAAGACATCATTTACCTCACCGGTTAGAACACCAGCTTGTATAGCTGCACCCATAGCAACCGCTTCATCAGGGTTTACATCTTTTCTTGGCTCCTTCCCGAAGAAATCAGCTACTTTTTTCTGAACGTAAGGCATTCTTGTTTGTCCGCCCACGAGAATCACATCGTCAATCTCAGTAACTTTCTTTCCAGAATCTTTTAGCGCCATTCTTACGGGCTCTAAACTTCTTTCGACCAGCTCTTCAACCAGAGACTCTAATTTGCTACGGGTCAATTTCAAATTCAAGTGTTTTGGGCCACTTTGATCAGCCGTTATATAAGGCAAGTTAATATCTGTTTGCTGAGTAGAAGATAATTCAATTTTCGCCTTCTCCGCAGCTTCTTTCAATCTTTGAAGGGCCAAAGAATCATTTTCAAGATTAATTCCGGAATCTTTCTTAAACTCTTGAACCAAATAATTAATTAGAGCTTGGTCAAAATCTTCACCACCTAAGAAAGTGTCACCGTTTGTTGAAAGAACTTCAAACTGAGATTCACCATCAACGTTTGCCATTTCAATGATTGAAATATCAAAGGTACCACCACCCAAATCGTAAACAGCAACTACTTTATCATCCTTTGTCTTGTTAAGACCATAAGATAAGGCCGCAGCCGTTGGTTCATTTATAATACGTTTTACTTCAAGACCTGCTATTTTACCAGCATCTTTTGTAGCCTGCCTTTGGGCATCATTAAAATAGGCAGGAACCGTTATAACGGCGCTATCCACCTTTTCACCCAGATAATCTTCGGCGGCTTTTTTCATTTTTTTCAAAACTTCAGCAGAAACTTGTGGCGGGGCCATTGTTTTACCTTTTACACTCACCCAAGCATCACCATTATCTGCCTTAACGATTTTATAAGGGGTAATGGATATATCTTTTTGAACCACTTCATCTTCAAAACGACGACCTATTAAGCGCTTAATTGCATAAAGTGTATTTTCTGGATTTGTTACCGCTTGCCTTTTAGCAGACTTCCCTACCAGTGTCTCGCCGTCATCAGAAAACGCTACAACAGAAGGAGTCGTTCTATCGCCTTCTGCATTTTCTATCACTCTTGCATCCTTACCATCCAGTATGGCAACGCATGAATTTGTTGTACCTAAATCTATACCAATTGTTTTACTCATAATAATCTCCTCTTTTTTAAGCAAGTTATATTTTGTGGGTCACATAATTGCCAACCCACATGAAAATGAAATCATCATTTTCGTTATAAATCATATCAAAAAATATTGAATTGTCAATAAATGTTAAATAATTGTTTTTACTTATTTTTTATCAATAGGTTGACAAATCCCTATATAAAACATATAATTACCTGAATAATAAAAGGAGACCCTATGTTTTTAAAACGAACCCTCACCGCAGCCGCTGTTCTAGCAATGTTTTCAAGTCCTGTTTTTGCACAAGATCCTTCTTTCAGTGAAGCTTTTTGTAAAGGCAGCCAAAAAGAATTTAAAAAAATCAATGAACAACTTCCTATCGATATGGATTATATGACACAACTTATTGGTGTTAGAGCGTTGCATACTTCTGGGAATGATACCTGTAATATCACTATTAATTTCGGCGTAGAAACTGACAAATTTATTCAAGCTTTTATTGAAGGAACCGAAGGTCAGTTTAACGAGCAACAAAGTATTCAGTTTATGAATTCTCAACAGGGCCGCAAACTCTTCACTCAGATTTTCAAAGAGCAGGCAGAAACAGATTATGCTGATTATAACTTGCCGGATGTTAATACTGTTGTTCGATATGATATGGATAGCACTCAAGTTGATAGCTTCACTATTGAGCTTTTTAACTAATATAAGATTCAAAATAAACACATTTAATAAATACATTTAAAAAAAGGAATAAATATGCAAAATATTAAAAAAGTTAAAGGCACTATAGAAAGCCACGGTATTGGTCATAGCCTTCAAAATAGCAGCATCTCAACCAATGTTGTTATTAAAACCGAAAATGGCGAGTTAAAAAAATATAAGCTTTTAGGCGGCATTGGTATTGTAGGAAATTATATAAGCACTGGTGTTTCCGGAGAATTTCATATTGTTGAGTTCAAAAACTTTAATATTATTGTCGCCATTCAACAATCTGATGGCACCAAAGTCTCTGATATAGATGCTTACAAAGAAGAATACAAAAAATGTAAGAGCATAAATGGGGGTGGCAACTTTCTTATGTTTCTTGGAATCTTAACCATACCATTACTTCTTTTTGGTCTTATTGTCATGTTCAAAGCGGCAGAGATCAAATCTCAGGCAAAGCCTTTTTTAGCAAATAATCCAGATGAAATTGAGCAATACCTTATTTCTGAAGGCATTATTACTTCTTGAGATAATTTAAACTATTTCCTTTATTATTAAAATTAATTATAGCATACATAAAATCGATTGAAAAAAACTTTTAGTGTGCTATAATTTTTCTATTGAAACAAAAAAGGTGAGTTATGAGTAAAAATTATATTGGTTTAGATAAAGAACAAACAAAAGAGCTTTCTGTAAAGCTCAACGATTTATTAGCAAATTATCAAATCTTCTACATGAACGTTCGTGGCTTCCATTGGAATATTAAAGGTGGAAACTTCTTTGAACTTCATCAAAAGTTTGAAGAAATGTATGACGACTTGTTAGTAAAAATTGATGAAGTTGCTGAAAGAATTCTTACGCTTGGGCACGACCCACTTCATTCTTACAGTGTTTATATCAAACAGTCAGAAATCAAAGAAGTTCAGGACCTCTCTGATGGTAAAGAAGCCGTAAAGCATATATTGGACAGCTTTGCTATCATTCTAGAGAAGCAACGTAACATTCTTAAACTTGCGGGTGAAAGCAATGATGAAGGTACTGTTGCTCTTATGAGCGAATACATTTCCGAACAAGAGAAAACAACTTGGATGTACAGAAGTTATCTTGGAAAATAAAATTGAAAGCCAAAAGCCACTTGAATGTGGCTTTTTTATTTTTTATGCTTAATTTAAACTGAAAAAATAATAACGGAAGGTCAATGATTACACTTAACAAAGATTACTCCGAAACAATAACTTCTCTTGAAGATGTTAAAAAACATTATCTCGACAGCACCGGACATTGTTTATTTTAAAGACATCCCAAAAACCAAAGAAACATCCGACATTATTAATCAGTTAGAAGATATCTGAATTCGCGTTAATTTCTCAGATGATTTTGTTAAATACCTAGCGACATAAATCTTCATCGTTTTTTATTTTTCTAACCGTGGCTGGCCCTATACCACTAATCTCTGAAAGTGAGTCAACGTCTTTCCAAGGCCTGCCATTAATAATGTCTTGTGCTCTTGCTTCACCAACGCCAGAAAGTTTTATTAAATCATCAGCGCTTGATGTGTTTATGTTAACGCAGCGAAATTTTGAAACCACAGCCCCTCCAGAAACCTTTTTGTTGGAAAAACTCATGGTTTTATTACCCAATGTTAAATAGACAGGGACATGATCAGATACTTTATCTTTTGCTTCTTTATGTGTCATATCCAAATATTCTGGAAATTGATAAATACCGAACTCATTCACTTTTAGTCCCTTTTTCTCGACAAATAAATTGTCATACAAACTTGCATAACGATTGTCGGTGCTTGACAAGGTTGTTTTTCCTGACGTAATCACAGGGTTTGCTTTTTTTCTTAGAGCATAGAAGTAGTCATGATCGGGGGGAAGATTAAAATCACCAGCTACAATTCTAGGAACATCAGTGTAAACTTCGCCTAACCAATCCCAATAGTTCGACAACGCTTTAATTTCCTGCTCTCTGTCAGATACAGAATCACCGAACACTATATGAACACTTCCTAATGCAAAACGTTGCCCTGTTTTTTTTGAACGAAACTGTAATGACATAGGCTCTCTTTCAAAAATGTCTCTATCATCAATGTAAACAACCGCCCCCGTTTCATATTCAATTTTATCATTCCAGATAAACCCGTATTGCTCTTTGTATCTTGAACGTCCAATCGGATGACTTGCCATTGAGTGCCATTCTATATTTGTCTTCTTTTCCAACAAGCGCTCAAGTTGGGATAGTTCATTTTCGTCCATTAACTCTTGTATCGCCACTAAATCAAATTCACTGACTATTGATGCAACTGCATTTACATCTTTCCCATTGTTCCAACCATAATGCTTTATATTAAAACTAGCAATAGAAACATCAGCAATTGCACATTGAGTAAAAACGATTAGTAAAAAACTTAATATGTATTTCATAGACTAAGACACTCCTTTTTTATTTTCTCATTATAACATAGTTTATTGAAAAAATATATTCTTGATGGTATAATTATTCACTATTTAAGGAGAGATTATGAAAAATATTGATTGGGACAAACCTGTACACTTGATTTCTTGTTTGGATGACCTGTATTCAAAAATCGAAGTTGACACTTGGGATGACGAAGATAACGTTGCAGAAGTTTTCTTTACGCATAAAGACAATGAAAAATATCGAGATCTTATTTGTTATGATATGAAAACAGGACTTCCAATTTCAAAATCTTTTAATCAAACATTATTTGAGCTGGCTAATGAAAAATAACATAAAGTGGTTAATACAATATAGCAGTGTTTCTGACACACATCTTCAAAGTGTTGTTGAGCAGGTTAAATCTTCTGGTGCTCAACATGATTTCTTTGGCGTAATACCCTTTTGCAATGATATTACAGGTCTTGAAAAAGCACTTGAAAAAGACTTTTATTATATTTTTCATTCCTCTGTTAAAGTGCTTGATATTTTTGAGCACTGCACTTCTATTCTTGACTTGAATAATGATCTTTTGCCTTGGCAAAAAGATATGGCAGGTGAGCTTTTAAAAAGATTAAAACTCGGCATTTTTCATGACAAAAAAGCGTTTGATCAATCTTTTTATGGCGCAATGAATTTGCCTTTGTTAAACAATGATTCTGAAATAAAACTGTGTCGCGATGTTTTACACCAGTCTTATGATGAAGATTTGTTTATCAAACCCAGCTCTGACACCAAGGCTTTTGATGCTGGTATTATTGAAACCGGAAAAACCATTAAAGAGCACATTGAATCTCAATTTCATCGTGAAGACTATAAAAATGAATTAATCTTATTGTCTCCATTGAAAGAGATTGATGCCGAATACCGCTTTTTTGTCGTGAATAATGAAGTTGTGAGCGGTTCTTCTTATAGAATCAACGGACAGCTTAAATCGAGTCTAAATGTTCCCAAGAACGTATGGGAAAAGGCTATTGAATACTCTAAGCTTTATCAACCTGATGATGTTTTTACGCTTGATCTTTGCGAGGTTGGTAACGATATTAAAATTGTTGAGTATAATTGTTTTAATTGTTCCGGTATTTATGCCACTGAATATTCAAAAGTCATTAATAAAGTTGAACATTTTTTTAATGAGAAAATTATAGGAGATATAAAATGAGCTTTGAAAAGTATCATACGCTAGGTATTTTTCTTGAAATCAACCAGCAAAAAACTTGTTATGCTACGAAATATGAATGTCCGGATGACAAAGGGCATTTTTCAAGCAGCATTAAAAATAAAGCAAACTTTTGTCCTATCTGCGGCAAGGAAATTATTGCTCATGATTATGATATTGGAAAACGTTATCTCAATACTTGGGAAATAGAAAAAAGAGGCTGGCATTCCTGAAGAATTTTTGTTCGGTCCTAACGACGGACCAGAAGAGCATTTAAAATATTTTTCTTTTAACAGAGAGCTTGATGGTGTCATCAGCCTTGATATTTCCGATGATAATCCATTCATCTTTAAATTTCCTATGGAAAAAACGGCAAAAGAATATATTCAGGAAGCGTATCAAAATAAGGAATTTAAATCTGTTGTTGAAAAGCTGAAAGACACTTATGGTGAGCATTTTAAAATTCACTTTGGTGTTTATACTTATGTTCTTTAAAAAACAACCTAAGATATCATCTTAGGTTGTTATCTTAAATATTTCTTCAATACTGTTTGCTTTATCCAATTCTTTTAAGGTGCTTTTTAATTGTGTAATTTCATTCATTACCTTTTCATAAAAAATTGATGTTAAAGGCAACATACTAAATAAGTGATCTTTCTCTATTGTTGATTTTTCATAAACAAAAGATTGAAGCATATCCTCCATGTCATTCTTTTTGTAAATATAAGTATACAAGAATGCCAAACTTTCTTCACCTGAAACTGGTTGATCACACTTGTTTATTATTTCCATTATTTGTTCAACTTCATCTAAATATGAGTCTTTTTGTTTCGATTCTGGTTTTAAACTTATTTTTAATTCGCCATCATGCCACGTAAAATAAGCAAAATCATTTTTACCTAATCCTGATATTTTGAAAATTTTTTCTGTATTTTCGAAATAAGCATCATGAACTAACCAATTTGGGAGCGAGACAGATAGATTTATTGAGCCATTATTGGATCTCATAAGATTAAAACTTTGCTTTACATTATTTTTTAAAGCATCTAACAAAGGGTTCTCCACTCTTATTTCATTTGGGGCTTCTTTTTTGTTCCTTTGGTTTCTAACTTCAATATTTTTGATGAATATTTCGTCTTCTATTTTAAATTCAAGAGAATAACCGCTTCCTTTTTGGCTATAAGAAATGAACATGTTTTTATTCTCATCAAATCTTAATAGATAATTAACATCTTCTCTAACCATCCATTTATAATAAGGCAATAATTCAATAGTTTTTATTTTGCTTTGCTTGTTTTCAATAATATTTATTATTTGATCGCTCACAAAATCTTCACTGACTTCAGAGTTTTTCAATACCAAATCTTCAAATTTTTCAATGTATTTTGATACTTTATTATAAATGTTATAATTGTTAATTAATATATTATCTAAATCTTTTATATTTTCTTTAAGGTAAGAATACAATATAAAATGCAATAAATCACTTTCTTCAAGTTTTTCAAAAAGATTATTAAAAATAATCTTGCATTTTACTTCTGGTGTATACAATTTATTTACATCAACTTCGGATTCACCTACACCTATATATGTTTCATCGTCATCCAATACAATTTTTTTTCTATATATTATACTTTTTATACGACTGTTTTCTGAAGAGGCACCATAACGATATCCGCCGAAAGATTCTTTTTCAGTACGTCTAGTATAAATAATGTTCTTTTTCTTTTTTTCAAAATCATTAGAATTAATGTCAATCTTCAAAGGAAAAACAACAGGACTTTTATAAAAGCTCTTTGAAAAAAATAACGATTTTTTTAACTTTGATTTAATGTTCGGCGTCATATTTTTTTCTTATCCCACTCTTCATTATCAAATTTCATATCTTTTATATTAATACTCCCCGCCTCCATCTTATCTAATAACATCAAAGAATTATCAAACATTTTTTCAAGTTTTATTGGTTCATTATTTTTAAATTGCATCTGAAAAAGAAAAAAATCTTCAGATGTTATTGTTTTGGGAGAAAGCCCCATGCTTTTAAAAATATTCATAGCTTCTTTAGAAACAAGAAAAAATAATTGGTTTAAAATAGATTTCTCTTTATGAGAAAGAAATTTATTTTCTTCAATAGCATTGATTATTTTACTTGCCTTTGTTTTTGGAGTAAAAACTATGCTTTCAAACTTCCCAGAACTTAAAGCATGATTAATAAAAAACTTATCGCCTATTATTTCTTTTATTGTATCTTCATCTTCAAAATAACAAGACTCCAAGAAAAAACTTCCAAGGGTTCTTTTTAATACTTCTTTTTCACCGTTTTTCTTACATACAATTTCTGAACGATTGAATAACGGAAAAAAATAATCTAATTCGTTAAACTCTTTAACACTGTCTTTTTTTGTATTATAAACAATTTGAGTTACAATAAAGTGGTCTCTTTCCCTTTTAACGACAAGATCCACACCTGACATATTTCCATAGAAAGAATCATCACTATGAACCACTTCTAAATTCAAACCATCAAAACCAGAATTATCACATCGACTGCTTATCATATAAAGTCTGATCAACTCTTTTAAATTAAGCTCTAATCCTAAAATAGCATTTGGCGATTTTCTTGATAATTTCAACAACCATTCTTTATGTGTATTAAAAAATTCTTTTTCATTGCACAATAATTCATTCATTAACAGAAGAATCGGGTCTAATTTTTCTGCTACATTTTCGTAAATATTGTATTTTCTTTCTAACGATTCAATAATAAATTTGTTTCCATACAACATTTGCAACATCATGAAAATAAAGACTTCCGGATTTTTTCCCGCCATAAATGTTTCTTTAAAATGTCTTTTTGTTTTTTCAGCAAAAATATTTTTCACTGCAAATCTTGCATTTGATGGACCAAGTGGATAATCCCTTTCATCAGTTCTTTTCCCAGCATAATAAAAAAAAGGAGAGCTTCCAATAAATGGGTTATCTTTTCTTATCGCCGGATATTTTGAAATGACATCATAAGTAAATTTTTTATTGACAGGAGCAGTCACCTGAATCATATCAAATGCTTTTTCATCTTCAATTCTGTCTTGAAATCTCAATAAAGTCTCTTTGTCTTCAGGATGTGGAAACTTATTGGGCACTCTGAAGATTTCTTCTATATCCTTTGTATATTCAACCTTCATTTAAATCCTCGTAGTTATTATCGCATTCTTTCTCAAGCTCATTTATAATTTCCACAACTAAAAGCAATCTTGCTTCAAGAGACCATTCTTTATCTAAAATCATTTTTGATACATTGTATTTTGATTCGTTATCAAAATCATTCACTGAATATTTTCTTTGTGTTTGTTGGGTAAATAAAAAATTTCTTAAAAATGAATTTTCTTTTATTATTTTATTGGCGACATTCATTATATTTAATTCTTCTTGAGATAACAAGAATACATTCTCATTTAATTTTCCACTCATCTCTCGGACAGCTTCTTCTACTCTGTTTTTCTGTTTTTCCATTTTACCTTTAATATTAACAACGGTTAATGCAGCACAAGCAAATAATCCAGCACCAAAAAAACCAAGAAAACCATAAGACATGTAATTGATTGCATCAAATGCGACAGGGTCCATTAAACTATTATAACCATAAATAGAAAGGCCACCACCTGCTGGACCAGCAAGTAATAAGGAGCCTGTCAATTTAAGATCTGTTTTTTGCATTTCTTTTTTGGCAAGCGCATATTCTGGATTACTTTGAAATACATTTTCAGATTGATTTTTAAATTTTAAACAAACACTTTGAATTTTTTCAAATCTACGATTTATCGCATCTCTTTTGCCTTGTTCCGTTTCTTCCAATGAATTGATTATTTTTTTAAAAGAAGTCTTATCCAACATTATTTTTCTCTCCAAAATTCATCAGAATCAAACTTTCATATTCATTGTTTCTTGGAAAGAGTTCTGGAACGTCATTATCTTCGAACCATGTGAAAGGTATTTTAGTTTCGAATAATTCTTCACTCATAACGTAAGAAAATGTCTCATTAATTTTTGAAATATAAACGAACGGATATTCACCATCAGAAAGCTCTAAATCTTCTGAAAATTTTTTATAAAGAGGATCACCATTTTCAAAAAAAATCGCCCTAAAAACAAAAAAGGCACTCATTTTATAAGGACCATCTTCTTGCAATTCCTTTTTAGGAAACAATCCTATTGCTAAAGCATTTTTTTTATCTGAAGATACTTTTCCAACTTCAAAATCTCCAGTCACGATGAAGTCTTCAGTTTCCAGTTTTTCAGACATTATATTGTCTGAATTAAAAACCACGTTAATAAATTCAGCAAAATCTTTAACCGTTATCCCAATATATCGACAAAGCCTTTCAGCTTCATCAACGTTGATAACAAGATCTTTTAATTCATTTGTTATTAAGCGCATTTTGCCTCCTAGATTATCCGTTGATTATACTATAAATTTTATTTTATTTCAATATTTAACTTTGCTTAGAAGCCTTAAATATGATATAATTTAAAAAAAGGAGGACGTATGACTCATAGCCACAGAGACTTTATTAGCACTATTGAAGATTATTTCAATGAGGTTTCGCTTGATCCAAAAATGAACAATGAAAGCTTTACAGAGAGAATGAAAAAATTCATCTATTCACCAACTACCAATAATTTCCAAAACCTGCTGCTGGTTTCTACTTCCGTTAACAGAGACTCTCGCGATTTTTTAGAAGCTGATACTCTTTCAACTCACTTTAATGAGCGATACAATGGCGATTTTCTTCCGCTTAATGAAATCACCAAAAGCATGGAATCTGCCAACAAAGGCGAAGTTATTATGTGGTGTGATGAATACTACATTGTTGGGGATGTTCATTGGGACAGTGCTGAAGTCTTTAATATGGATGGATCTATGGAATGCAATAATTTTAAATTTGGTTATCAAAATGAACCACATTATGTGTTTGGCATTAAAGCGGATATGGTTGAAGACACTGCTAAATACGATCTTTATGACACCCCAGAAACACAACCAGACATTCTTTCCAGAGAATTAGACGCCATTATTGAAAAACACGGTGTTAAAGAAAAACTAGGCATTAAGGACGCACCTAAAAGAAGACCCAAAATGCGCTAAGTTTAAAAAAAAACAAAAAAAGAGAGCCTGATATTCAAGCCGTTCACTTAAAGTGGATCTAGAGGCAGAAAAAGAGACTTAACATACTGTTTTGTCTCTTTTTTTATTTGTGAAGTTGAGAAAAA
>JYMV01013298.1_pt1 | contig 18752 bp, 20 predicted proteins | sample 338911 | NCBI WGS metagenome assembly JYMV01 (sample SAMN03354496, study PRJNA234377) | hydrothermal vent metagenome | biome: Deep sea; feature: Hydrothermal plumes at the Eastern Lau Spreading Center, Western Pacific Ocean; material: Seawater | place: Tonga | collected 2009 | depth 2000 m m
ATGATGCCAATGAGTTGATTCAGTCCACTAAGCTGGAAATTCCATTACTGATAGATCAAGGCGGAGACGATCCGTTTTTGGAGAAAGAGTTGAATTATGAGTTGTTCCGCAAAACATGCGAAAAGCGGAATCAAAAATTGACAGCCCGTTTACAAAGCGGATATGATCACAGCTATTTTTTCATTGCTACCTTCATGGCCGATCACATTCAGCATCATGCGAAGCCGCTGCATTCATAAATGTTAGCTGCTCGCAGGTCACTTTATAATTCCTCTTTTTAGCTGATGTTTAACTTGGGAGTAGTCCAAAATAAACTCGATTCGTTAAGCAGTTTGTTCTAGACTAACGAGCAAAAGTCCTGCACTTCTTTTGTTTAAAGGAACTTTCCCGAGGAGATTATATCATGAGTATAATGGATGTGATACTTGAGATTATTCTTTATTGTCATTCCGTGCGAAGCGTGGCATAGACCAGGAATCCAGTGTATCAGTCTCCATACTTGTACTCGACTTGTTAGGGGTCCTGGATCCCGGTTCAAGTCCGGGATGACATGAGACAAACTTATTCGCTAAACCCTGATTATTTTTTGTTTAGTTTTATAATAAAATTCTGAATTTAGTCAATTTACACCAAAAATAATAAGTGTACGAAACATCAGACATTAGAAAAGGGTTGAGGATTGAAATGGATGGTGCTCCATTTATGGTAGTGGATTTTCAGTTTGTCAAACCCGGAAAAGGAACTGCCTTCACACGGACAAAAATTCGCAACATGATTACCGGAGCAGTGCTTGACCGTACCTTCAAGTCCGGAGAAAAACTCAAACCTGCCTATACAGAAGATCGTGAAATGCAGTTTTTGTATAGTGACGGTGATTTTCATTTTATGGATAACGGCAACTACGAGCAGGTGAGTTTGGAAAGCAACGCTGTTGGTGATGCCTCTAATTATTTGACAGAGAATATGATGATTGGAGTGAGTTTTTTTCAGGGTCGCACAATCGGCTTAACTCTGCCGAATTTTGTTGTTCTGGAAGTGATAGAAACCGCTCCCGGAGAAAAAGGGAACACCGTTACAGGAGCCTCTAAACCTGCTGTAGTTTCCACCGGATACACGGTTAATGTTCCTTTATTCGTCAATGAAGGCGATCAACTCCGTATTGATACGCGAACCGGAGAATATGTCGAACGAGTCAAAAACTAATCCGCCAGTGACTTGTAGTATAAGCGTGGACGATTGACTATGCTAATTTTCATTTGAATAATTTAAAATTCTTCAGCTTCCCGTTAACACTCTCGAACTGACTCTGTGTGTGGGGTGTCGAACCACCTCAGTAAAAGTTCGAAAAACCCACCGATCTCTTTTCCAGTCCTGACTCAAAACAAGATTATTCACCTTTTCATTCATGTCCAGTTCTTCTCATTTCTCCAGTAATTCGCTGTTATCAGGAAGCTACCAGGGGCGTGTTCTGGAAGTGATTTGTGGCGACGAAAAGTCAAATGAGTCAACTTCCGAAATTAATAATAAAATTATTGTACTTATAAAAGATCAATTGCATACGCTGAGTCTTCAGGAAAATGTAGGAATCTTTCAGGGCGCGTTAATTTCATTTGAGGTGACTGAAACGGTAGAGTGGAAAAAGTAAAAACCGAACAATCCCCAGTGAATTTTGATGCGGAAGGTGACGTATTACGCTGGAGATGCCCTGCAAAATACCCTTCCAGAATGGAACTTCTCCGGACTCGACAGCAAATAATACGTGGGATCAGAGAGTGGTTTGAGCAGCAGGATTTTATTGAAACAGAAACTCCTGTGCTGGTACACGCGCCTAGTCCGGAGTCACAATTATTCCCCATAAAAACCAATTCTGGATTTCTGGTAACCTCTCCGGAATTTCAGATGAAACGTCTGCTGACAGGTGGTTTTGAAAAAATATACCAGCTCGCCCGTTGTTTCCGTAATGCCGAAAGTGGCCCCCTGCACAATCCTGAATTTACCTTGCTCGAATGGTATCGTATCAATGAACCACTGGAAGTTTTAATGTCGGATATTGAGCAGGTGGTGATGCACCTCATTGAAACCGTTTCAACTGAATCATTTGTTCGGGAAAAGCCGTTACCGCCCTGGCCGCGTGTAACAGTATGTGACTTGTTTAAAAATCATTTGAACATCATTTTGGATGGTTCTGAGTCCGCTGTTCAATTAAGGGAAAAAGCACAACAGTCCGGATATGCGGATTTATTGGATGGAATTTCTGATCTCTCAAAACTTACAGAATCGCTGGCTTATGAGCAAATATTTTTCCGGCTCTGGAATCAAATTGATTCTGAGTTTTGCGGATCAATCCCGCTGTTTGTTTATGAATGGCCGATGCCTTTGGCTAGCCTTGCCAAGCCGTGTCCGAAACACTCCGGATTTGCCGACCGTGTAGAGCTTTATGTGAACGGAATGGAATTGGCGAATGGTTTTGGAGAGTTGACAGATGCCGCTGAACAAAGACGACGATTTGAACAAGACCTGAGAAACAGAAATTCAGAAGGTCGGGAGTCTGTGCCTTTGGATGAAAAATTTCTGAAAAGTCTTGAGCAGGGTCTACCAAAATGTTCAGGGATGGCTTTGGGAGTTGACCGGTTAATTATGTGGCTTTGCGATGTAAAGCATATTCGTGAAGTACTGTGTTTTGCGGAAGATGAAATTTGAATTGGAAAGCAACTCTTGCAACACAGAAATCCGGTATCCGCATACTTGAAGTAAAATGGAACGTAGTATCATTCATATTATCCTCCATTTTTTAGTCCCTTTCATGGTGGCTAAAGCTGGTTGGAAAGAAAACTGGTTACGCCCTTTTATTGTCATGGCACTGACAATGGCAGTGGATTTAGATCACTTGCTGGCTGATCCCATATTTGATCCAAACCGTTGCGGTCTGGGTTTTCACCCTCTTCACAGCTGGTTTGCTATTGCAGCTTATTTTACACTTCTGCTAACTCCGCGTTTCCGGATTGCCGCTCTGGGCTTGCTCATTCACATGGGCTTGGATGGGATAGATTGTTTATGGATTCACTGAAAATAACTTAAATTAATAAAGCAAAAATACTCAATAAATGATTAATTTGAAAAAAATACACTTTTATTAAAAAAAAGCTTGACAAACTACTAGCACTCTTTTAAAGTGAGTGCTAACAATTTATTAATTTTCATTTCAGATTGTCCAGCAGAGGGCGAGAGGGTTTTTTCAATTGCCCAAAAACGCAGCGGTTAAGGACATCTGAAAGTGGTTTTTCAACAATATTTATTTTTAATTAAGAGGAAAAATGGCAAGAATGTCTAAAAAAAAAGCAAAAGAAATTTCACATGAAGAGATCAATGACGCGATGGCTCGCTTTCTTAAAAAAGGCGGTGTGATCAAAAAAATTGAATACAATGATAATGGCTTCCTTCTGAATAATGATCTTGCTCTGGATGATTCCTATACTGAAGCATCTGATTCTATCATGAGCCAGTTGCACATGGACTTTGAGCCGGAAAACCGGATCTGAAGCATTGCTTCTCAGTAAGTCTTCAAATATTCGGGCGGATATACAAAAATATCCGTCCCCGAACCACCTTTATTTTCTACCTCTCAAGTATCTTTTGCAGGCTACTTTACAAAAGATCGTCACTTGCGTATAGTTTTGAGGCTAAGAGTCGATAGCTACAGCGTTTTTTATAAGAGTATCTGCCGGCTTTATCTCACTCGGAAGCTAAAGTTTTGAAGGAATCCAAAATTTTCCAGACATTGGCGCGGACAGAAGGAACGTTAAGGTTGTTATCATCGAAATATGGATGATCGTCTGCAACATCAATGCGTTTCATGATTTTTTTTATGATAACTCGTTCCTCGTCTTCAAACTCACTGTCAGATGCTGCCACTAAAGCCATTAATTCAACAAGTGCATGCTTTGCTTCTACTGACTGAATGTGTTCTAACATCTCTTCCAGAGAAGTGTTTGCTTTCATTTGTTCCTGTTCTTCCGGAGTGATCGACGCAGCCTTGAAAGCAGCAATCAGGACTTTCTTTTCAGCAGCATGCATTTCCCTTTCAGCATGGGCCAAAAAACTCACAACAGTTAAAACATTAACAAGTTCATCTCGACTGATAGACATTTATTTGCATGGCTAAAAAAACACATTCAGATTGAAGCAGTTTTCTGCTGCTTTAAATAAAACAGTGTTAATAATGTATAACGAAATTCGATTACAACGTAAAGAGATATTTTACATCTCACAAAGTCATGGAGGTTTTTATGGCTCATGATTCACGATATCACCCAGAATGGGATACGGTTTCACGCTATGTAAGGGAGCTTTTCAACTACTTTTGTGCCAGATGTGGTAAAGATTGCAGAAAAACAAAAATGCCTCAACTGGTGTTACAAGTACACCATATTGATGAAAATCCCGCAAACAATGCACTTGAAAACCTGATTCCACTCTGTGCCAGCTGCCATCTTAAAATAGAAAAGGAAGCACGTCTACATGCGCCTTACCACGAGAAACAAATGGAATTGTTTGAAAATCAAACATACATGAGCCGGATGAAAGAAATGCGAGAGAGCGCGTTAGCTAAATATGGATCAGGCAGCAAATCTGCTGTTGCGAAGATGGATGCAGAAACTTATGAAATCAATGCCATCGAATGGGAAATCAACGAGCCTTCTTAGTTTCAAGGCACTAAATATTACTCAATATTCTGGTTTAAACACTGATATATCTTCAGCGTCTTCTTCTCCCAAAACCCCCAAAGCTAAATCCTCTTCTCCGACTGCTTCCGCCAAAAAGTGATCTTCTTCGTGTTACAGTACGTCTGCGTTTTGTGACGGCAGGTTTTCTTTGAATAGAGCGGCTGTTGCCAAAACCTCCTCCGGAAGCTCTACGATTAGCCGCACGGAATTTGGTACTTTTAATATTATTCAGCGATTTTTTTGATGTAGAACGAAACTTGTTTGACGATACACTTTTCCCGCCTGCTGTTTTAGCCGAAGATTTTGCAGGAGCAGCTTTTTTCATTTTAGACGTGGAAGCCCCCCTGCGATTTTGAATAGAACTAACTGTTCTTGGGCCACCATAACCGTAACCATAGCCAAATCCACCACCCCAAATATATGGTGGGCGAAAGAGCATCGACATCATCATGGACGTCATAAACAGATTTGTCATACTGTATCCGGAACCGTAATACGGTGAGTAAGGTGCTCCTGCTGATTGGTACATCTGAGGATTTGGAGTGGACTGCATCGTCAATAAGTCTCCTGAACTACGGACCACAGAGGCTGTCATGATTTCGATCGACTTATTTTCGGCAATATCTTTCCACGCCGCCTGATCTGATCCTGAAGGCAGTACACTGACTAGACTGGGATCCGGGACCAAAATCGAAAAAACCAGAAAGTCCGCGTCGCCTTTTTCTGTTTTAGGTACGATTAAAACATGATCCGCCATTCCGTCTTGATTTAAATCAATTGTGCTGATACCACGTACTTTATTTGAAATTTTGCTGACCAGAGTTGGCAGAAAATCCTTGTCCGAAACCTGCGCTTGCGATGTTTCTCTTAATGCCTCCGAAGTTATTTCAGGGATCAATTTTGGATCAAGATGTTCCGTAAGATCAATCCCGAGTTTTTCGATAGCCTCCGCATTAAGTTGATCACTCACGCCAATAGGAATATTTTGGGAAGAATAGTTGTAGCGAGCAGATTCCATGCTTTTATCTTCACCAAAAAAAACCCAGTATAATCCTAAAATCAAAATTGCGATCAGGATTCCCTGAGTTGAAAATAATTTTTGCATCCCGTCTGGCGGTTCATTCTCTTTTTTACTCATTTCTCGTGTTTTTGGCTTAAGTTGTCGGTTTAAATTGAATCCGATTTATGTCTAGAGACTTTACTGGACTGTAGAGAAGGCGCAAGTTAAAACGATGTTTAGTTTCAATTAAGTAGTTTTGGAGGCTATTAATTTTTCCCAATAGCCATATCATGAGTACTTATTTTGAGATAACAATAGCTGACCCACTGTGTAAAAAAAGTGTTTCGGTGTGAACGCCAGCGGTTGAGCGGTTCCCTAAAATCAAAATTTACTGGCGGTGGTACATCCGGATTGCCATGGTCACGTTTTGCTTCATCGGCAAGTCGGTTAGCGTTGTATTCAGGATGCCCGGTATGGGCAATAAAACGGTCATCTGCTGTGGAAAAAATAGAATAACCGGCTTCAACTCCGTAAGCCAGCAATTTTAGCCGACCGTCGTTTGCTGCTTTTTCCATGGCATCGTCTGGAATTCCGGCATGGCGACTTTGTGGACAGAAAAAAACGTCATCCAATTCACCAACAATTGGGTGGTCAGGAGCAAGATTTCTCAATTCAAAAACGCCAAACAGTTTTTGATCGTAGTTAAATTTGTTCACTCCTTCCAAATAAGCCATGACAAATCCGGCCCAGCAGAGTCCAAGTGTACTCGGAATTGTTTGACGTGCGTCTTGTAAGATTGCGCTTATTTCGTTCCAGTAATGCACATCTTCGAAACGAACAGTCTCAACGGGGGCACCGGTTAAAATTAAGCCATCAAGTGGCTGCTCTTTTTTGGCCTCCTCATAGGTAACGTAAATGTCATCTACATGCCTGGGCTCCCATGTTTTGTAGTTATGAGATTCCAAACGAATCCAAATGGGTTCTAACTGCAAAACTGAAAGTCCCAGGGGATGGAGAATATTAAATTCATATTTTTCTCCAAGCGGCATAATGTTGAGAATTCCAATTCGCAATGGTCGAATATCCTGACGCTCCGCTTGTGAGGGCGGAATCCAGCGAATACCATTTTTCTCTAAAATTGGAACGGCGTGATAATCAGGACGAACAATGAGTGTCATTTGCTGCTTACTAAAAATTTAAAGCACCCAACAGGGCGCCTGTGTGTTCAACTAAAAGTTTTACTAAAATGAAAAAGACAAGCAGAGTCTTTTCACTGCTAGGAAACAAGAACAAAAAATGTCATTCTTGCAACAGATAAATGAGATAGACGTGAATCAATCAGGTGGGTCTCAAAACGATGAGGACCGGCACTTTACTCGAATCGAGTCGTATCGACTCCCTTCCGGAGCTTTCCGGAGGGCTGGCATTAGCACCTTGATGCTGAAGCAGGATGCTCGACACTTCAAAGGGCCAGATCCCTCAGTGTCATCTGGATACAAAGTTTTATAGATTCTATCACAATCATTGTTAAAGTCAAACTTTTTCAATCACTTAATAAGAATGTAGTGATTTCAAATATCAGAGGGGCTCATCAGTGCCTGTTTGAGGGATTCCTCAAAGTTTGACTTTACCAATTTTTCATGATCCTCAGGAGTAATGTAAAAGGTATCAATCACTTGATGTCCAATGGTTGTAATCACTGCTTGCTGAATTGGTACTCCTACCTGATCAAAAGCGCTGACCATTTTATAATAAACAAGCGGCGCGTCTTCGGCAGTGATTTTGATGCGCAGATAGTTCTTGTCACGTCTCGAAAATTCAGTTTTGTCACGTGTCTCCCCCTTCCAAACCGGAAAGTCTGCCGAAGACGCATTATTAGTTTCTTTGACCATGTACCCTTTTTTGTCATCTTGGAGGTACTCAAGCTGGAATTTTGTGTTGTAAAGAAAAGTCTGCGGTTTTATTTTCAGCGCAGGTGGTGTATTCCTTCTGATGGAAGTTTCCAATTCCAGTGGTAAAATCACGTTTTCCCCTTCTCTTTTTGAGATCTTGAGGTAGTAGCAAAAAGCAATTTGCCCACTTGCAAATTTAATTTGGTTGATTTTTGCTGATTCAATATTGAGGTGCTTCAAATTTAAGGTGTAAGCGATTCTGCTGTGAATTTGAGGCAGGTCATGCACATAAATCAGGAGAGCATTTAGCCGCCCATGTGCATTGGTAATAACGTTGACTATCGCAGGCCGCTCCAGTTTATTGAAAATAGTGAGATTCTCTGCAACCATCCCCGGTGGAGAGCTGAGCAGAAAACGATTTGGAAATGAAGCAAAAAACCAGTTGATCAACGGACTGTAAAGCTCAGTCAATGCAACCAAAGTTTCATTACTGAGAGATTGCCGGATGGTGCGGATAAATTTGTCTGTGGTTTGGTCCGTGCCGTGTTCATCAAGTGAGCCCAGTTTTAGATCACGCCACAAGACTTGTAATTCAGCTTCAGATTTTTCGAGAAGTTTTCTCTCCTTTTGATTTATCCGCTCCAAGGGTGTCAGCAAAACAGAAACCAGATTTTCACGCAGACTCCTGTTAATTAAAAGATATATACGTGTATCGGATTCAAGATCAGTCTTTTTAATATCCAGATATGTCTGGATAAAATCCATTGAATCTTCCTGCTTCTGAGAGGATCGCATTTCGGCAAAAACCCGATAAGTCTCTTCAAAAAATGTTCTCAAACTCCGTGTGGAGTGGGCATTGCTGTCGCTCACTGAAATGTAATCCGAGATGTTGCAGAGGAAAAGCAGAATAACATTGATCAGATTTCGGTCTGCAATTTCAAAAAAACTTTGCAGTGCTTGATCAAAATAGGCAGAAGTTCTACTGAGCTGCACAACCGTCGTGTGATGTACAATGAGCAGAGATACGAGGGTGAATAATTCCTGGTCATCATAACCGATACGCTCCAGTGCTTTTACAGCAATCGATGTTCCGGAAACCTCATGATCTGTTTGCGGATCAATTTTTCCGACATCATGAAACAGGATGCCCCATTTGAGTGCTAATATATGTTTTGGCTCCAGGTATTGATACAATTCCTGATAATCTTTTTTTAGCCGATCCAGTTCTTTTTGCGTACGATCCAGTGCATTTATCGTATGCGTACAGACAGGATGTTGATGGTAAGCAAGATTGCGCAGCAGGAAACGCATTTTATTTGTTTCCGGAATGAAGCAACCCATTAAAGTCCGGGGTTGATTTTCCGCATTAATCGGTTCACAAATTTCCAACATGATTCGCCAGGCATTTGCCGCAAAAGGCGTAAGCATAAGTTTGCTGAAACGTTCCGCAATTTGTGGACGATGAATTTCAATAACATCCGGAGTTAAGATTTTGATCAAATCTGCCATTTCATCCTTGAGATCAAAAGACAAATCATATTCTGATTGGCCCACATATTCGAAGAGCTCAAGTAATGCAGGAGGATCATTGAAAATCAGAGATATCGGTACTTGCGGTAATCCTTCCAATGCATTTATTTCAACAATTTGGCGCTTCCCCAAATTGACTACAACCTGGAAATTAGAGAAAGTCCTCACTATGGTTCGATCCAGCAGACGCTGCAAAATTGCCTCTGAAAGATATTGGATATGATTCACCATTTGCAGGCGGTAGCGGTCAAAAACGTCAATACTCTCGAACCGTTTTTTCTTGAGCAGGTAAAGTCGCTCAGTTGCATCATTGATGATGTTAATCTGAAGATCTTTTTCAGACAGTCCACTTTCACGTGCGTGATCGTCAAAATGAAACTTTGCTGCGACTGCAGAAAAGTTGCGCAGGTCGTATAAAAACTCCAGCGCCTGACAAAGTTTGAATCCCTGACGCGGAGAAATAATTCTTTTTTGGATTAGCAGGGCCAACATATCTGCAGTTTGATTAGGAAATACACCAAAAGTTGCTGCAGCCAACCAAAGGGGGATTTGCAATGAGCGTAAACCACCTTGATCTTCCTTGATATTCATCTGACTCAAACCTGGAACCGTACGATTATGGTAGTCACGTATTTGACTCAGCACGAATGTTTCGTAGGGTAGTATTTGAAAAAATCTGCGTTTCAAGGCATTTGCTAAATTATTACTGCCAAGCAAAACCCTGCTTTCCAAAATGGCCGGAATAGTGTGGATGCTACCGGGGTCTTTAAAACGTGATAAATCCTCGTCTAATTCAAAGTATTGGTGTGCGGTTTCTATTCCTGCTATCCGGAGTAAATGCTCAATATGAATAATGAATTGCCGGCAAATCTCTGCCTCTCCGGAACTTAGTTGTTGTGTGTCCAGACAATAACCGAGATCACGGTCGGATGCAAAACTTAGTTCCGCTCTGCCATATCCTCCTCTGGCGAAGATTACAAAGTGCTTGAGTAAAAAATCCCGTTTGAGTTCAGCTTGTTGAGCCAAAGGCATTTGCTCGTTTAAACTTTCAAGTCGTTCAGTTAGACTCGATATTTCACGGTTCAAATCTGCATCAATACTATTATAATATTTAAGCAGCTGCCTTTGTTCAGGGTCTTCCGGATTCGATTCAATCTTCTCGATTTGTTTCCGGTTGAGTTCGTGTTTTTGCTGATTTTTCGGCAGTGATTTTTTTTTGAAACGATATTCTTTTTTAAGCTCTTCGTTAATCCTTTCTTTAAGGATGGGCAGATCTTCAAATGCGTATTCAAAAGCGGTGTGGATGATACTGTCCAAAAGGCGTGTATTTTGTGAAAGAGTCTCAAAAGAGTTGTTTGTACTCAGGCTCTTTTTCACAATTATTTGGTATTGCTTTTCAAAATGCTCAGCAACAACCGTTGCAAATACATTTTCTCGTGCAGCAAGATATTCATGAGTTTGGCAGGCATCAATCTTCAAAGGCCGCCAAACATTATCAAGACGTTTCAGTATGGATATTTTGTGTTTTTCAATTATCCCAGGATCTTCATTGAAGATGAAAGGAGAAAGAAATGGATAATTTTCAATAGGAGAAAAGTTAGTATCCATGAACTAGAAATTATTTGCTGGTGACTGGAATAAGTATTTAATACTGAACGATTTTAATTTTTTTGGCATCCATATCTGAGAAATAATATTATGAAGATTACAACAAAATTTACCCCTGCACTGTAGAGCGAAACCGGCTGGAAAATACTTGCTTAAAACATTCAAAAAAGATTTTCCTGAGATCTTTGAGGAACTGAAAGCCCCAAATGCTGATAAGCCCTCTCGGTAGCCATTCGTCCTCGAGGAGTTCGCTGCAAAAAGCCCTTGAGCAGCAGAAAAGGCTCATACACGTCTTCAATTGTGTCTTTTTCCTCAGATACTGATGCAGCAAGAGTACTCAATCCAACAGGGCCGCCACCAAATTTTTCAATGATGGATTCAAGTATGAGACGGTCCATTTGATCAAGACCTACAATATCTATTCTCATTTTATCTAAACTCTTCTTGACCAACGGCAAAGTGATTACTCCGGAGGTCTCCATATCAGCAAAATCACGGCAGCGTTTCAGCAAGCGGTTTGCAATTCTGGGTGTCCCTCTTGCTCTGCGGGCAAGTTCCAAAGATGCTTCTTCCACAATTTCAATACCAAGTAAAGACGCCGCACGCAGGATTATTGTTTTCAGCTCTTCCGGATTATAGAAATTAAGCCGGAACTGAATACCAAAACGTTCTCTTAAAGGTGAGGTGAGCAGTCCTGCCCGTGTTGTTGCTCCCACCAGGGTAAAATGCGGCAAATCAATTTTAACAGTGCGTGCCCCGGGTCCTTCTCCGATAATGATGTCGAGTGTAAAATCTTCCATTGCGCCATAGAGCACTTCTTCCACCACTCGATTCAGCCGGTGTATTTCATCAATAAACAAAATTGTCCCGGGTTCCAGATTTGTGAGGATTGCCGCTAAATCACCCTGACGCTCAATAACAGGTCCGGAAGTCGCTCGCAACGGGACCTCCATTTCTCGGGAGAAAATATTTGCGAGTGTAGTTTTCCCCAATCCCGGAGGTCCACTCAATAGTACATGATCCAAAGCATGGCCACGTTTTTTTGCTGCCCCAATATAAACGACCAGATTTTCCTTAATTTCTTGCTGTCCAATATAGTCCTTTAAACGTTCCGGACGCAGGGATTGATCGAATTGCTCTCCAAGTTGGGGTTCCGGAGCAACCATTCTTTCTTCAGCGTTTTCCGGAAGATCAGGGGTCTCGGAGTCCACAGTTAGTTCCTGCATGGTTGTTCAAGAAGAAGGAGAGAGTTTTTCCGGATTCTCCTTTGAGGCGATTTCCGGACTGATACGCCATGTGTAGAGTGGCGAAAAAACGTATAAGATGAGGTAAGCGAGTGCGGCATGACCAAAGTAGGGTGTGAAGGCAAAGCCGATGATTAGCACAATTGTTAAAAATAAAAACTTTCGACTACGGCTCATCAAGCGCCCGATGTGCATATAACGAATAGGAAAACTTATCATTAAGATTCCGGCAATTATCATTAAGACAAAACAGAATTGTGCCCAAAAAACTACATCCGGAGTATTTGTTTCCAGTGCGTTTCCAAGCATTATGAATGGAGCTGCTGCTAACAGAGCCGCACCTGGAACGGGCATGCCTTTGAAAAAACCGGGGATACTATTTTGATCCAAAACAAATAATACTAATCGAGTCACTCCCAGAAAAACATACATAATGGCAATCCATCCATAGGGCAGAGCCTGAATCGATTCATCATTTACTTGAGACATTAAAATGAAAAATATGACGGCAGGCGCAATGCAAAAACTGACTGTATCAGAAACGTCGTCGAGAACACCCCCAAGCGTTATGTTATATTTTCTTGGTTTTGCTGATGGTAGCGGAGTTGTGAGTCCCAATTTTCTGGCGACAGCACCGTCCAGTTTATCAAAAAAACCGGCTCCAAGCAGAATCAGGTAGGCTTCCTGAACTCGTCCCCGATAAGCAAAGAGCATAGCTAAAATTCCCATGAGCGCATTCATTACGGTCAGTGCATTTGGGAAAACGGCTAAAATTCGGCGGCGTAAAACCTCATCATTTAAACAAAGATCATCAAGACACGCAGTGCCGTACTTTCGGCAATAACCGGCAATCGAACCAAAATTGATGATCAGCAACAGAATTTCCAAAAAGAAAAGCTGCTGAATCGGAATTGCTCCCAGCCAACTGATCCAGGAATAAAGGGAAGAATCGGGACCCCCTGGTATATAAAAAGCGTGAATGTAAAGCACAACTCCAATCGGAGCCGCAACCATTGTCCGGAGTCGGGTGACTTCCTTCATTTCTTCTACTTCGCCTTTGCGGAGTGAAAAATTTCGCATGAAATGCGCGAAATTATCACGCATTAAAACTGTTACGCACAAAACAAATACAAACACGACGTGCAGCATCTCCAAACGAAAATTCGCACTTTCTGCTAAAGACAGGTAACGCCACATCATGCCCACTGCAACCATCGGAAAAACCATGGAGTACACCACTTTGTCCATGATCCGGTCGGCTAAATGGGCTAGTTTTGCCTGTGGTCTAAAACGGGCTGCAAACCAGCCGTCAATTAAGTCAAGGATCATTGCGGCAAGCAGAAAAATTACTCCGCTATAATAGACAAATGGATTGCGGTCAAGCATCACGTTAATGGCACAGACCATTCCGGCAAAGACCATCGGCGGCCGCCCATAAACAAGCAAGGCGGCAACATTTGTAGAAATAAATTTAGGGCTGGACATGTTGGTTTATAAGATTAAAAAAAACTCTTTCTGCCATGATCCAACTTTCCTGTATCATTGGCAGAAACATTTATTTTAATACTCCTTTAAGCGATGTGCAACATCGAAGACATAAAGCAGAAGTGCCGCTCTGATGTAGACTCCGTTTCGCAGTTGTCGCCAGTACATTGCCCGCGGATCAACATCAACTTGAGGAGAAATTTCCTGTCGTCTTGGTAAAGGGTGCAAAATGATAGAATCTGTTTTCATCCGGCTAACATTATTTGGGGTCAGACTATAGAGAGAATAATCAATCAAAGTGGATTCTCCAGAGAGATCATACTCATCCTGAATTCTTGTCATATACACACAATCTACTGCAGAAATAACACTGTCCAAGTCATCAGTTTTGTTAATTTTAACACCCTGCGAGCGCAAATATTCTTCCAAATCCTCGGCAATCTGAAAGGAAGATGGAGCAACAAAATCCATTTCAATATCCTTATATTGACTTAATAACATCACCGAAGAACGTACCGCACGACCACGTAACAAATCTCCTACAAACGCATATCGTTTTTTGCGGATGCCTCCGGTTTTTTGAAATGATCTGTGTATGGTGTAAAGGTCAAGAAGAGCCTGGGTTGGATGCTGGTCTTTACCGCTGCCTCCATTTATGATGGGGACACTGCGGCCTGTATTATCCAGCAAATAAGCCATATATTCGCAAAATCCAGGCTTGGGATCACGCATGATGATCATGTCAAAATAGCTGCTGAAAACCCTGACACCGTCTTCCTGACTTTCTCCTTTGTATTCTGATGATAAGGATGGATCCCGGACTTCTCCGGTGTCCATGCCAACCATCTGGCATGCAGTCAAAAAAGAGAGGAAGGTTCTTGTGGAAGGCTGTGTGAAATAGAGCATTGCCTTTTTGTGGCTCAACAACGATTTCAAAAATTCGATCCCGTTTGGTTTACGGGTCATTTTTTTTACGTGATCAGCAATGTCAAATAATTCTTCCATCAACGTTATGGAAAATTGATGGGAGAGCATCACATGTTGGAGACGTCCTGCTTTTTCATAATGACGCATGCGTACTTCTACTGATTGGGAGAAGTACTCGTCGTAGGTCTTGAGTGAGGGTTGCATGAAAGTAGATTTGCCAAAATGTTCTTAGAAAATAATCAACACTAGCCTAAATTTCTACTCCGTAACAGTCCAGCGTGAAATTGCTTTGTGCATAATTATTAAAGTAAAAACTTAGAATGATGGGGATTTATTTTGAGCAAAATAAAAGAGAGGAGATTAAAGGAAGAGCTTGGCAAAAAACAGCTACCGTGTCCCCGTAAGGACACACGGTAAAACAAAAATTACTTGATTTCTGCGCTTGCGCCAGCTTCTTCAAGTTTCTTTTTGACTTCTTCTGCCTCTTCCTTGGAGACACCTTCTTTAATTGCTTTAGGAGCAGCTTCAACCGCTTCCTTAGCTTCTTTGAGTCCCAATCCGGTGATTGAGCGGACTTCCTTGATGACGTTGATTTTCTTCTCACCAAAACTGGTCAAAATTACGTCAAATTCAGTTTTTTCTTCTACAGTTTCCCCACTAGCAGAGCCGCTGGCAGCAGGTGCCGCAACAGTTGCTGCGGCAGCACTAACACCGAATTTCTCTTCCATTTCTTTCACCAGCTCAGACATTTCCAAAACGGACATGTTGGCGATAAAGTCTATTACTTGGTCTTTTGTGATATTTGCCATTTTATTTTCTCAGACAAGAGTTAAAGTCATCCTTCTTATTAGCATAGGAAGAATGTGAATAAACCGGTTATTATTTGCTATCCCGGATTGCAGCCAATGTGCGAACAAACTTCGCGGGAACTGCGTTAAGAGTACGAACAAATTGATTTGCTGGTGCTTGCATCAGGAACAGCAACTTAACCAGGAGCTCTTCTCTTGAAGGTAATTTGGAAAGCGCTTCCACTTCACCTGAACTGAGAATGTTTGCTTTGCTGTCACCAACAAGAATACCTGCAAGTATTTTTAAATTTTCTAAATTTTTAGCTGCCTCAGACAATACTTTAGCCTGCACAACTGGATCGCTGTCGCAGTAGACAAGCGCACGAGTTTGGGTGAACTGATCTGCAAGTTCAGAAAACGGAGTGTCTTCTGCAGCAATACGTGCCAATGAATTTTTGATCACTCTCATAGTGGATGAAACATCATTCAATTTTTTGCGAAGTTCAACCACCTGATTTGCTTCAATACCACGATAATCTACCAGCACTCCGGCTGACATACTATTAAAGATTGACCGAAGTTCACTAACTTGAGTTTCTTTTTGGCTTCGTTCCATGGACCTTTTTTTATTAGATAATGTTAAATAATTCACTCATCAGTGTATTTAAACAAGTGCGACAAGTCACACTATCCCAGAAAAGAGTCTAGTATGACTTTTCACTGGAAACCGAAGTTTGTGATGAAAAAAAAATTAAATAAGACAGTGGAAGGAACACAGCAAAAAAGAACTGTGTCACTTGCGGAAGCTGTGTCTCGGCAGGGAATGAATTAAGCCGTCAGGCCCCTACTGTCTTAGACAATAATTCTAAAAAGTATTTTAACGTTTATGCTGTTTGCGGATCCACTTTAAGCCCAGGGCCCATTGTGGAACTAACACTAAAATTTCTCAGATAAATTCCTTTTGAAGAAGATGGTTTCATCCTTTTGACTGTATCCACCAAAGCACTGATATTTTCACAGAGCTTGTCCGTGTCAAAGGAAATTTTTCCAACAGAAGCATGCAAATTTCCTTGTTTATCTGCACGGAACTCAACTTGCCCGGCCTTGATATTTTTGATAACAGACTCAACCTCAAAAGTTACTGTACCTACTTTTGGATTGGGCATCAATCCACGCGGACCCAGGATTTTTCCTATACGTCCTACAACGGCCATCATATCGGGAGTAGCCACAACTCGATCGAATTCGAGCCATCCTTCCTGTATTTTTTTGGCATAATCCTCACCACCCACATAGTCCGCGCCTGCTTCCTGTGCGGCAATGGCTTTATCTGCCTTTGCAAAAACCAGCACACGAACTTCCTTGCCAAGACCATTTGGCATTGAACAGGTGCCACGAACCATTTGTTCTGCTTTACGGGTGTCAATTCCAAGTCTCAAGGCTACATCAACAGCCTCATCAAATTTTGTTGCTTTGACTTCTTTAAGCAAGTTAATTGCTTCTGCTAATGGATACATCTTTTCCACATCTACTTTTACCTCAATAACCTTTGCTCTTTTACTTAGTTTCCTCATAATCCCTCAGTCAGTACGCCCATGCTCCGGGCAGTTCCTGCCACAGATTTAACGGCAGATTCCAGGTTGTAACAATTCAAATCAGGCATCTTCTGCTTGGCAATTTCCTCCATTTGATTTTTGCTCAGTGTACCTACTTTTTCCTTATTTGGAGTAGCGGAGCCTTTTTTCAATTTAAGAGCTTTTTTGATCAAAACCGGAACCGGAGGCGTCTTGGTAATAAATGTAAATGAGCGATCCTTGTAAACAGAAATCACCACTGGAATAATCGTGTCTTGTCCTTGAGTTTGTGCATTAAAAGCTTTACAAAACTCCATGATATTCACACCATGTTGGCCTAATGCGGGTCCAATTGGAGGAGACGGAGTAGCCTTTCCTGCCGGAACTTGAAGTTTAATAAATGAGGAAATTTCCTTTGCCATGATTTTTTTGTCTTATTCTACTACGTGTTTTACTTTTTCGAACTCCACCTCCACTGGAGTGGGGCGGCCAAAAATACTTACGAGTACTTTTAATTTTCTGCGTTCGAGATTTATTTCATCGATTATTCCACTGAAATTACCAAAAGAACCTTCAGTAATAGTCACCTTCTGTCCAAGAGTGAATTCCTCTTCAGTCGCTTTTTGCTGGAAACGCTCATTGACCTGGGAGCGGATGAACTCCAGTTCGCTTTCATCCAAAGGCAGCGGGTTTTTTTGTGTTCCACCTATGAATCCGGAAACTCGGTTGACACCCATCAAAAGGTGCCACAATGCCGGAGTGAGCTCCATGTGAATCAGCACATATCCCGGAAAATATTTTTGGTTAACTTTACGTTTTTTCCCGTCCTTGGTGCGGATTACATCTTCAGAAGGAATGAAAATTTCATCTACCAAATGTTCAAGACCTTCAATCTTCAATTTCTCCAGAATCGTCTGTTCAACGCGTCCTTCGTAGCCGGAATATGCTTGTAGAATATACCATTTCGCATTTGGATTTTTCGGCTTTTCAGATGCTTGCGGCTCAATATCATCTTCCACATCTTGTGCTTCAGCAGAAATGTCTATTGCCGCGTCTACTTCAAGCTCTGCTGCACTATCTTGAACTTCAGTATTAGCTTCAGTTACTTCAGGAGCCGTCTCTTCCTGCTCTAATAAAGTACTACCCTGAGTTTCCACTGTTTCTTTTTGTTCTTCCAATACCATTTCGGTTCCAGTTTGTTCTTCCACTTTTTTATCCGGCAATAACCATTTGCATGATGTCTGAAAGTCCCAGATCGGCGATTCCCAAATAGAGTGCTATTACCAAAGAAACAGCCACAACCACTGATGTGGATTTTATAGTAGCTTCACGCGTCGGCCACTGCACTCGCTTAAATTCTGCAATGACATCTTTAAAAAACTGTGTAATCCGTTTAAACATAATCAGATTATTGGATGAATCTTAAGATCCTAAAAAATGTTTTCTACTACTGTTTTAAAACACTGCGCTTCAGTCTCAAAACTCAGCGCCGATTATTTTGGCAGGGCAGACAGGGGTCGAACCTGCGACCTTCGGTTTTGGAGACCGATGCTCTACCAACTGAGCTACTGCCCTATCAGGACGTGAAACCTAAAAAGAAACAGATTACTTCGTCTCTTTGTGCAAAGTGTGTTTTCGATCCCACCTGCAGTATTTGCGAACCTCCAGACGCTCTGTTTTCAATTTTTTGTTCCGGGAAGTTGTATAATTCCGTCGCTTACATTCAGTGCATTCCAGGTGAATCGTGTCTCTCATGATTTCTTTAATACAAACTATTTTAATAAAATTGGAGCCTGAGAGCAGGATTGAACTGCCGACCTCTTCCTTACCAAGGAAACGCTCTACCACTGAGCTACCCAGGCTAAAACTCACACCAGACCTAGCTTTTCAAGCTGTGGTGGGGAGAGAAGGATTCGAACCTTCGAAGGCGTAGCCGTCAGATTTACAGTCTGATCCCGTTGACCGCTTGGGTATCTCCCC
>JYMV01031728.1_pt1 | contig 18750 bp, 21 predicted proteins | sample 338911 | NCBI WGS metagenome assembly JYMV01 (sample SAMN03354496, study PRJNA234377) | hydrothermal vent metagenome | biome: Deep sea; feature: Hydrothermal plumes at the Eastern Lau Spreading Center, Western Pacific Ocean; material: Seawater | place: Tonga | collected 2009 | depth 2000 m m
GCGAGCGCTGCCCGCTCAGTCCTCGAGAGAGGCAGCCAGTTAAAAATTACACGATAAGGCTCGAGGAAACTGGCCTCGCCGACCCGTTCCAGGGGTAGCACATCGATCGGCACCCCATCCCGAAGCATCGTGACGCCAATGCCCATATGCCCTGTGATGACCTCCTCTAAGTCGGCGTTCTCCCACAACATGGCATAGGAAGTCCCCAGATAGCTTGGATAGTTCCGCAGATCCCGCATTCCCTGAATGACCGCGAGAAAACTCGTTTGCTGTTCTTGAGACGCCTCCTGTACAAAAAAACGATCGGGCCAAGGCCACCTCGAAACTGGCGACATTCAATAGCGACGACGCAACCACGGTCTGTTCGTACCAGCGTCGATACGTTTGCCAAGGAAAGCCTTCCGAATCACTTTTAGGATCCTGCAAAACGATAAGCTCTTTCTTCGTGCCACGCAGCAGGTTTTGAAAATAGTTGTACTCCAGAAAAGCCTTCTGAAAGACCGCTTCCACATCCTCTCCATCGCGCGTCGGATCGGTCATTTCACTACGCGCCGTGTCTGACCAGACCTGGGCAATATAACCGTCGACTTCCGGAAGTTCCGCGACCCCCGCATGCGGAAAGACCATGGGATTGATCGCGGAGTCAAAAGGGCTGTGAGCTGCAACGAGACACTTCACTTGTGGGTCACAGGTATCAGCGTATTTAAAGAGATCGCGGAGGTGGTTTTGGTAAAGCAAGGCCATCAGACGCCGGGCCCTCCAACGGGACTTGGCATTCGGCTGCAGGATCGACCCACGGAGTTCCATACTCCGTTGTCCAGGTCGCTTTAAAGACAAGGCTATAACCCGCCGTGGAAAAAAACTCCGGCTCCTCCGCGACAATGGCATTGGCACCAGCGCGGATGGATCGTTTTACAAAAGCTTTCTAATACCGTTGCCAATGCGGGTTGGGAACCAAATAGGCTCCTTCATCAAACATCCCAAAGTCACTACCGTCAGCGGCGCGTTGAATCTTATCTCGATGCGGCAGACCGTCATACTTCCCCGTCACGTAAGCTCCGGTGTAATCTTGGCTACTATTGAACATTACCCACGGCTCGTAACCCTGAGCTACCCAAGACTCAATCTGTCCCTCGATGTCCGTCGTGTGATCTTCGAAATAGATGATGACCACATCCGTGGCAAGATCCCAACGATCGTCATATCCGCCAAGTATCTGAAACGAGGTCGTCGGACGCTGTCCCTCTGGCTCGGTTTAACGTTTTCTCTCGACTGCCGTTCATTCCTCTCCTGCGGGCGCGATCGCGGACTTCTAGCAGATGTCTCTTGTCTCCAAGAACCCCTGTCGATCGGTTCGAGAGCCTGCGCCATACACGCGCTTGGCAACAGGCTGCAGACGAGCCCTAACAGGCCCTTACCTCTTCGCTTTTTGTCACGCCATTTATTTTTTGAATGGCCAACCGATTTTGAAAACATAACCTGCCACAATAGTATTCGGATTATTGTACCCGATAATGATTAACTTTATCTTCGTCTAACTCTACACCTAATCCAGGACGTTCAAAAGGCCGAGCCTCCCCTCCTTTTATTGGTAGATCCTGACACAGGATGCTTTCCTCGTAATAAAACGGGCCAATGATATCACAGGGAATCTGGTCAGGATTAATGCCGGGTGTGGACATCGCCAGATGAATCATAGCCGAACTAGCGATTCCCATCTCCAGATTACTTCCGACAGTGCAGGTCAACCCCGCTGCTTCAGCCACCGCGGCAATCTTTCGTGCCGAGCCGATACCTCCACCTTTACCCACATAAACAGAAATGACATCAGCTGCCTTAGCCTTAACAACGGTCATCGCGTCTTGCAAACTGAACACGCTTTCGTCAGCCATTATCGGCAGGTTAACTTGACTGCGCACGTCAGCTAACCACGTCACATCCAGTGCGGAAACCGGTTGCTCAACAAATTGAATATCAAACTCGCACAACCTTTGAATGGTTTGAATCGCCGTGCTGGATGACCAGCCGCCGTTGGCATCCACCCCTAATTTAATTTTCTCCCCAATTGCTTCCCGTACCGCACGTACACGCAAAATATCGGTTTCGGGTTCAAGTCCAACTTTAACTTTCATGGCTTGGAATCCGATGCTGACTGCCCAGCTAGCGATTTCCGCTGCTTTCTTTGGTTCTGTGCCCGAAACTGAAAACTTAGTGGCGACGAAATCTCGAACTGGACCGCCTAGTAAGCGGTATATGGGTAACCCAACAGATTTCCCCAATATGTCCCATAGTGCCATCTCCAATGCTGATTTGGTGAAAGGATTACCAACAATGGCAGCACTGATTTTCAGGGTTAGCCATTCTATCTCTGTGGGGTCCTTTCCAATGAGTAGCGGGGCGAAGATATTTTTGATGTAGTGTGTAGAGGTAATGTGATCTTCTCCGCTCCAAACAGGATCACAAGAGACTTCACCCAGACCAATAATTCCATCATCCGTAAAGATCTTGACAATAACGAAGGTAGACGAGTTCCTGTTACTACCAAGACTTGAAACAATTGCTAAATTTGGTTTTTTCTGGATTCGAATGGGGATAGTTTCAATATGAGTGATATTCATAATTTCATCTTAGACAATTAGAGTAAATTGCTGCGGTGTGGGTATGGAATGAATATGACGATAATTGACTTAATCATCTGTGTACGTCAAAGAGCTAGTTCCACCAGCGTTTGGCTTCATCAGCAATTTCGTTCTCCAAAGGCACACGGCAAGTACGACGAGCCCTCCGGATACCGGGAGCAGAGAGCATGGGTCCCCCCCAGTAATGAGGACTTGGTTTTTGTGACAAATCTACAGTGACTAGAATCATTCGTTTGTCTGGATCTCGGTGATATTCCAGAATTGCATTATTCGGTGAGAATCGTGTCTCATCGATTTCATCCTCTCCGGCTTGATTGCCGCCAGAGTCCCAAACACCAGCTGGACAATTGAGACTACTCGCTGCAATAACCAAACTGTTATCGGAGGCACGAGCGTACATCAGTTCACGGTAATATCCGGCATTGGGTAGAAGAAGCAGTTCTGCCCCTTTATAGCCTAGCAATCTTGCTGTTTCCGGAAACCAACTGTCATAACAAATTATAATCCCTACCTGACCGAAATCTGTTTGAAAAACGGGTAACCCAACACCAGGTGTTACCCCAAGATCTAATTCTGGATCATAGAGCATATTCTTGTCATAGATCCCAACCAATTTTCCTTGTCGATCGAAAAGCGGCGCTGAATTGAAAACCAAATCGCCTTCCTGTCGGGCGAAGGTGCCGCAGACATACATTTCCCACTGTCTGGCTTTTTCAGCCATAAATTGACCAGTAGGCCCATCAACAGGCTCAGGCACAGGTGGGTCGGACGCATTCTCCTGTAAAAGATTACAGAATTCGGGAAGCAGCGCAATGTCGGCTCCTGAATTCCCGGCCGTGTCCAAGTATTGCCCCCATCGCTTAAAATCCCCCCACCCCCAACAGCAGGCAATACGTACCAGGCGAGGTGGAGTTGGATCACATTTCTGAAGGTCTACCTCCTCCCACCAAACCTTACCGTTTGGGCTAAAACGAAAATAAAGCCGGATCTCCGCATCAACAGGTTGATCATAAGTGGCAAAACAATTTTCGCCGACAATCTGGTTTCCCTCTCGTTCATAGCTGAAGATGCCGTTGTTAAAGCCAGGTCCGAAAATACCATGTACTAAATGTTGATTTAGGTCTTCTAAGTCTTCACATCGGAATCTCACTTTCAGTTGATAGGCTTGTTGGGCTTCAAGATGCAGCCGCCGATAAGCATAGCCGAAACATGCGTTTCGCCCATTGCCCGTTGCCATTAGAGCATGTCTGCCGTGTTCTATTTCAACTAGAGAGAAGCTTGGTGCTATAACTGGGTTTGGCAACACCTTTGACCATCCAGTTGGCATCCCCCCAATTTCACCACTTGAAAAATTACCGTTTCCAATCAGGTTGTTTCGTCGTTCAGCACTCATCTGTTTATACAATCTACTTTTTAGCTACATCTGCTACTTGGGATTGGTTTCTCAGCATGGCTCTGCGGGAAACAAGCTAGATCTTACCTCGTCAATACCCAGATCACATCGTTCTCGATTTAAAAAAATACTGACTTTTGTATATCCGACATCGCTTAGTGTGTCTAGAGCCTCTTCAAAATTAGCCGCCACCCGGTATGGATGGTGAGCATCTGCTCCAACAACTACTGGAATATTGCGTTTATGCATTTCTTCCAACATAAATCGTCCCGGATTCATCTCAGGCACCGATTTGTGAAGTCCAGAGGTGTTCAATTCCATAGCCACTCCTGTAGCGGCGACTCGATCTAGACACTTGCAAATATCTTCAGCTATACGACCTACGTTCCATTCAAGTGGATCAACACTTTTCACCAGATCAGGATGGGATAAGGTATCAAATAATTTTGTTTCCGCTGCCATAGCTAAATGTTCGAAATAGACACGCTGAAAAGCTAGAATATTGCCGCTAAAATAGAGATCTTTGTAATATTGAAGGTGCGGATGAACAGACCCGAGTATATAATGAAATTCCTCTATTTGATGCAGCTCTTCCAGCCAGGATTCTATATCGGGCACATAATCACTTTCTAATCCAAGTCTAACATCAATTTTATCATTCCACGTTTGTTGAGCATGTTCCACAATTGTCACATACTCATCCAATTGATTCAGATCCATACGCACATTAGATGACCATCCGTTTTTCATCGGATTGTGACAGGTGACAATGATTCCTTTCAATCCACGACGGTAGGCAACCTCAGCATAGTCCTCAGGCATACCCATCGCGTGCTTACACAGAGGTGTGTGCATGTGTGATTCATAGAATATCGGATTTGTCTGCAAAACCTGTTTCCAAATCTTAGAATGGATTCTTAAACAGTCGAAAGCGAAAAAGAAAATCCGCATTTCGTGATATACATGTCACCGATGGTCATTCCAAGTGGTTTATTATGTCCAGAAGTTGGCATTCTGGATTGTTGCTCTTAAACCCCGAATCATACTATATTCCGAACCTCTAGAATTGTATCCTATAATTCGCCTAATAAAAAAGAACACTCAAGTTTCAAATGTAAAAGGTAGAGTTAGTTAGGCGTCATCCAGAGGTGAAGGTACGTTGTCTTGGCAATAAACGGACCGAAAAAGTGTCTGGCGTTTGAACGGCATCTTTGACAGATGTTCCGGATGAGGTTCCCATCTGTGCCATTTGTTTCCTACGGTGTTATAACAATTGAATATCGCAACTCGATCGAATTGTTCGTCAGCCCACCGGGCACCGGTATGAGTAATAGCCTCAGTGAAAAACAGGACGGTTCCTGCTAGACAGGAATAGTTGTCCCAGAGCGGGCAGTCACGATCTTTTGTTGAAGCTGGGGTGGGAAAAGCGGCTTTATGACTTCCGCTTAGAAACATAGTACCTCCACGTCCTTTTGTGACAGGATTCAGTTCCCACACCACGCGTGTAAGTCCGCTGTGTGCTTTATCATATCGCAAGTGATAAGTATGAGAATTACCGGGAAAATTTAACATTCCGCGTCCTCCATGAGGGCTAAAATTATCATGACCTTTAGATCGGATTGTCAGAAAAGAACCTTCGAACCGAAAGCCATAACAATTTTCACTGGCGTATCCAGAGGCCACAAATTCATTCATAAACCCAACCACCAGTGGGTGATCCGTTAGCTTCTCTAAAGGCCCACCAATTGATGATCTATAGTATTCAGGGATTGACTCCTTTTCTTTTTGCAATCGGTAACAAAAATCACGCATTTCCAATATTTCGTCATCGCTTAGCACACTAGGAATCGCTATCCATCCTTTGGTATCGAATATATATTTTTGGTCCTCGGTAAATTCAACGATCGGTTTCTGGTCAGCGTTAGTTGTAGTTACAGCCATAAAAGTACCTTCTTAATATATTTCCATTTTTAATGATATTGTTCTAAATCTCCTTGGTATGGCAAACCAAGGAGATCACGGGATCTCTCCACGTTGCAGATTGCATCAGCCTCAGTTGTGCCGACAATATGAAAGATATCAAAGTCTATCGATTCGGATTCAACAGCCAACCGACACGCTTCTGCGAGATCATGACGACAGACCCATTCATTACGAACTTGAGCACCATCGGAACCTAGTTTTTCACGATGCCTTCCTATCCTCAAACGACTATCCACGATGTCATCCGGACACAAGACAATAATCCGCGATCCATAAGCATCGTGAAACTGGCGGCACATTTCTTCTTAGAGACGTTTTGTGACAGGATATAGCCCACCATCAGGTCTCCTCACATCAGAAGAAAAAAACACACCATTGGGATGAACTACTTGGCAAGAACCTATTATGAACGATACGTGGTATCTGACGCTGACGGGCAGACTCAAGTACATTCCAAAGCCCTTTTAGATTGATCAAGAAAGGCTTTTGATCGTTCACCACATAAGCATCGGGATCTCTTGAGGCATAAACGGCAAGGTGCACTATTGCATCCATATTACCAGTAGCGTTGTGAACATCGTCTAAAGTCGACAATATCGCCATTGATAATTTCACCATGTTTCCATTTTTCTTCGATCGGCTGCCACTCAGAACTGCTCTTCCCGTCCAGCCCGCTTTACTTCCACTCAAGGGCGTAGGCATTGTCTACCGGTTGATAGCCGAGAACACGCCGTGTTTCACTCAAATCCCATTTCATGCCAGAGTTATCCGACATGGCGTTCAGAACGGCAAAAGATACATTTTCTGCCAAGATTGCTTTTTCAACAACTTGGCAATAATCTTGATTACTCAACCACATCTTTCTACCCCAATCGCCCATATGATCGCCAGGATTATTCTCTCCTGACTGCGTCCAGCCGATTCGCAGGCTGATGAATGATAGACCATGTCGTTCAGCGTAATTTTTACCGATTCGTTCGCCCATTAGCTTAGTTGTACCATATGGATTACCAGGATGAGGTGGTGTATCGGGTTTCAGCACCTCATCCTGGTCTTTGTATCCACCCATAGTATGGTTTGAACTGGCGAAAATAAAGCGTTTGGCGCCGTAAGCAACTGCTGCTTCAAAGGTGTTTAATAAAAGATCCATGTTTAGCTTAACGAGTGATTGCCACGCAGCTCCTGGACTCGGATCTGCTGCCATGTGAACGATAGCATCAACCCCCGCGAAATGACGTGCCCATTCATCGTTGTAAACACTGAGATCCGCTTGCATAATTGCTGCATCGCCTCTCGGATTACGGCTCATCAGAACCAGATTGTAATTCCCTTGTTCTTCGAGATGGTACCGGATCTTTGTGCCCAAGTTACCCATTGTTCCAGTAATTAAAACTTTTTTCGGTCTGACATATTCGCTATCCTCTGACATATTCGCTATCCTTTGAATAGTATATTCAACAAATTTTCTACTATTACATACTAAATTTTATTCTAAATTAAGGATCTATTTGGCCAGTAACCGCAATTTTTTTGCCGATCAGAGTGCCTTTCTTATGCATTTGTTTTGTTCTTTTAAAGCTTAAGCTTTGTCCTGAATATTTCGGAAATCAATTAACGTCTGCCGATAAACTTCTGGTACTCCGATGTCAAAGCGTTTACCTTTGACAAGGTAACCCGAAAAGTTGTCCTCTCTCCGTAGCTTATCAAGGCATGGGGTCAGCTGGAATTCACCTCTGTGGCGGATGTTATGGGCAATATGCTCTTCAAGGTAGTCAAATATTTTGGGAGCCAATACATATTGACCGAACACCGTCAGAAACTGTTCATCTTCCATTCCATCTACGTGTAGATGCTGCTGTGCATAAGTGGCGTCCGGTTTTTCGTAGAACTCGGTGACTGAAAGAATTGAGTCGGGATCTTGCCAAATACCGGTTACGCAACCAAACATATGGAGATGATCTACATGTGTCACTTGTAACCCAACCACACTATGGCCTATTTGTTTATAGACATCCAGAAGCTGTTTTGCGCATGCAGATTGATTGTCGGAGGAATATAGGTGATCTCCCAACATCAAAAGGAAAGGTTCGTTATCCACCCATTCACGCGCACAATAAACAGCGTGTCCAAATCCATCTTGACTTTCCTGCGTCACAAATGAGATACGACGACCCAAGCCCATCAAGTACTGGCAATATTCCTGATCTTCCTTGGACAGTTTGTTGAAATTCTCTATGGCAGGAGGTGTCTTGAAGAAATCCTCAAAGAGTTGACGGTCCCCACTTTGCACAATAAGACAAATTTCTTCAATTCCGGAATTGACTGCTTCTTCAATAATTACCATTATAGCGGGCTTAGCTCTGCCTTCTTGATCAATAATTGGAAACAGCTCTTTTTTTACTGCCTTAGATGCCGGAAATAAGCGGGTACCAAATCCCGCCGCTGGAATAACCGCTTTTCTTACACGTTGTTCTGACTGGATGACCAGTTCCAGACAGGACATATCCAGATCCCGTTTCAGGATTTCAATAACCTTTTCTTGATCTGCCGCATCTTTGACAATAAATTGTGCGGAACCATCACCTTGGGAACCAACCCCTTTCCCTCCAAGAATATGCGGCTGAATGGGGGCATAATTGAGGACCTGATGTAGGATAGGAGCTGTCAGTTGCGAAGGGCAAGCAGGTTGTAAGTTTTTATCAAATTCAGCTTGCGCTTCTTTCATCAATTGCCCAACGCGTACCGCATCTCCCTGACGGAGGGCTTCATGGGCTTGACAAGTTATTTGGGCACTGGTCCTGCCGAGGTACCCTTGAACGTTTTTCTGCAATTCATTTTCGGCAAAAGGATAACAGTGATTTAATTGGTGCAGTATCTCTTTGGTATCTTTACTGGCACCAAGATCGACGATAACAAAGAAAAGATCCTCAGACACATTAAATTCATTAACATCAATTCGATCACCGTCGAAGGTCATCATTACAGGACGGTTACCGTAGGCGCATCCTTGATCCATACGACCACATCGGGAAGGAGTGGTAATTTCTCCTAAATAGGCAAATTCCATTTCACCACGTACAGTCATCTTCAAATCGTAAACACGATTAAATGCGCGAGCAACAAGAACACACGTGGCTGCACTTGACGAAAGTCCTTTCTTTGTAGGCAGATCTGTCACGTAATTATCAATTTCAAGACCGTGTACGTGATAGTGTGTTAGGATTTGGTAGGCAACACCTGCAGCATAACTAAAAAACCCTCCATTCTCCGCTTCTGTCAGTAATGCTTTCCTTTCCATTGATAGTTCAAAGGGATCCAAGCGTGTTCCATCACTCAATGTAGCATGAAGAATAAGCTTGGTTGGGTGAGGTGTTACTTTGGCGTAAAGGCCTTGATTCGTACCAGTAATTATTGTATACCCTTTTTCTAAATCCGCATTGACACGACGGTAGCCACCCGCCCAGTCACTATGCTCACCAAAAAGACAAATTCTTCCTGGTACAAAGATCCTCACAATACTTCCTCTCTTAATATCACTGGTTAACTACTTCCTACAATATTTTTTCAGGAAAATTTGATTGAGATTCCATATTATATCATTACTTAATTATTTTGTTCTGAACTTTTAGAGAATTTGGTAAAATATGTGAGAAAGTTAGAAATGATTATGATCTCGCTGGTCAGGTTGCTGCAGGAATATACATCTCGTAAGAACTCAGGTGTTTTACTAATCGTTCAAGGACAATATAAGTTATGCTAGGTCAAAAAGAGATCGAATTTTACCATCAAAATGGCTATCTAAGCATCAATAATGTAATTCCCGATGATATTCTGACGGAACTTCGTCAGGTAACCGACGAATTTGTGGAAAAATCCCGACGAGTAACTGAACACAATGATGTTTTTGATTTGGAGCCCGGGCATACGCCTGACTCGCCTCGTGTCCGACGGATTAAGCATCCAGCTGACCACCATCCCGTTTATGATAAAGTTCTTCGTTACGATCCAATCCTCAATATTGTGACTCAGTTAATCGGTTTAGACATTCGTCATAACGGTCACAAACTTAACATGAAATACCCAAAGTTCGGCAGTCCAGTTCAATGGCATCAAGACTGGGCGTTTTATCCACATACTAACGACGATCTGTTGGCTGTTGGTGTGGCAATTGATGACATGACGACCGAGAATTCCTGTTTGATGGTGATACCAAGGTCGCATTTAGGCCCTACCTATAATCATCATCAGAATGGAGAGTTTATTGGGTCAGTAACAGAAACAGATTTTGATCCACAGGCCACCTCCATACCTGTAGAGGTTAAAGCAGGGGGAATCTCCATTCATCACGTACGTATGTTGCACGGTTCTGCTCCCAACACTTCTGATCAGCCACGCCGACTTTACTTAATCCAGTATTGTGCGCTGGATGCGTGGCCCCTGCTCGGCATTCCGAACTGGGATATATTTAACGATTGTATTTTACGTGGGACACCTAACAATGAACCGAGAACGACAGAGGCGCCAGTTCGGATTCCTTTACCTCAGGCAGAAAGAGCCGGATCCATCTATGAGGTTCAAAGTCTGATGGAGAAGCCATTGTATCAATAGGATATCGATTAAAATAGAATTGAGAGTCAAAGACAGATAGAATTGAAAGCGGCATACTATCAAGGTAATAAATCTTTTTTCATAGGTGACTGTACACCACAATCGCCCGATATTGGTGAAGTTCGTATCGACGTTTTATGTTGTGGGATTTGCGGAACGGATATTCATATATATCGTGGACATATGGCTGAACGGATCAACCCACCTCAAGTTATTGGTCATGAAATGTCGGGTACAATTGCAGAAATCGGTGATGGTGTTGAGGGTTTTCAAATCGGAGATCCGATTGTTGTCCGACCATTAGATTCTTGCAACCATTGTCCCGCCTGTAAAGCTGGATACCGCCATATTTGTCAGAATCTGAACTTTATCGGTATTGATTCGCCCGGTCGCATTTCAATCGTCCTGGAATGTTTCAGCTCAAGTACTCCATAGACTTCCCCAAGACATGGACATGGAGATTGCGACACTGATTGAACCATTAGCGGTTGCTTGTCATGATGTCCGTCTTGGGCAGATTCGTTCGGGTGAAACGGTCGTCGTTATAGGTGGTGGCCCTATCGGAATGTTGATCTCTCTGGTTGCTAAGTCAAAAGGGGCTAGCGTAACATTAGCCGAAGTTAATCCATTTCGGATTGACCTGGCAAAAAACCTGGGGATTAACGCCATTAACCCAGTCGAGGAAGATCTAGAAAAATACGTTATAGGTATAACAGATGGTGCGGGAGCGGATGCTGTGTTTGAAGTTTCTGGATCAAGGCAAGGAATAGAAGTCACAACAGAATTGTGCCGAACTCGCGGACGTATTATCGTGGTAGCGATTTTTCCTGAACCGCAGCCGGTAAATTTGTTCAAATTCTTCTGGCGAGAAATACAGATGCTTGGCGTCCGAGTTTACGAGCCTGACGATTATGAAGAAGCAATTATACTAGCCGGTTCAAAGAGGATACCTTTGGGAAAACTAATTACCTCTGTTCAACCGCTGGAAACAATCTCGGATGCTTTTCACTCGCTAGACACAACCCCGAATAATCTAAAAATATTGATCAAATGTTCTGATTAATGAATGGGAGTTAGATTGATGTCTATACTTGAAGATTTTCAACTAAGTGGGAAAGTTGCGTTGGTTACTGGATGCAGGCGAGGAATTGGGAAAGCAATGGCCGTTGGTCTGGCAGAGGCGGGTGCCGACATCATTGGTGTGAGCCGTAATCTGGAATTAAATGGAAGTCAAATTGAGAAAGAAGTCAACGCCTTAAACAGAGATTTCCAAGGATATGCCTGTGATTTTGCCAATCGTGAGGCACTGTATGTCTTTATTAGCCAGGTAAATGCTGATTTTCCGGTTATTGATATTCTGGTCAATAATGCGGGAGCAATCTTGCGAAAACCAGCCGCTGAACATCCAGATGAATATTGGGACAAGATTGTTGACATCAACCAAAACGCCCAGTTTATCCTGACACGTGAAATTGGTAAACGGATGATTGAAAGAGGGAATGGTAAAATCATCTTCACTGCGTCACTCTTGACCTATCAAGGAGGTATCACTGTTCCTGGCTATGCAGCTACAAAAGGTGCTGTAGGTCAATTAACCATGGCGTTTGCTAATGAATGGGCCAGTAAAGGCATAAATGTCAATGCGATTGCTCCGGGATATGTCACAACGGATAATACGGAAGCCTTACGTAATGACCCGGCACGGAGTAAACAGATTCTGGAACGAATTCCAGCTGCGCGCTGGGGAGAACCTAAAGACTTTAAAGGAATAGTTGTTTATCTAGCATCTAAAGCTTCCGATTACGTTCATGGAAGCATTATCCTCGTTGATGGTGGCTGGATGGGACGTTAGAAATAAAAAGGAAAAATCTATGTCGTCGGAAATGCCGTTTTCATCAGCAGAAACTCTCGATCAGTATTTGTTAAACCATAACTTGCGTCTATCTTTCGACGGATATGCCTTTGAGGAATGGCAAAATCAATTGACATCAAATTTGAAAGAGTGTCTGGGCCCTTTTCCTGAAAAACCTGTTCCGCTAAATTCGCGTGTGATTTCGACTGAAAAGTTTGAGAAATTTACACTCCACAGAGTGATCTATGATTCCCGATCAGATTCGCCTGTCCCTGCTTACCTTCTCATCCCACATGGGATTAGAGAAAAAAGTCCGGCTGTTCTATGTATTCACGGTCATGTTCCGGAAGGTAAAGCCAACTTGGTTTTTGGTGATGGTCAATATGGTGTGCCCTATGGACGTGAGCTTGCTGAGCAGGGACTTGTAACGTTGTGTCCTGATAACGCTGGAATGGGAGAACGCGCCCATCCTTCCGGTGGATGTGATTTTCTTTGGCGTCGTCTCAACCTACTGGGGCATGACCTAACCGGTTACCGAGTTTATGATCTGATTCGCAGTGTTGACTATCTTCAAAGCTTATCGGAAGTGGATGAGACACGGATCGGTATTGCCGGATTATCCGGTGGTTGTTGGCTGGGAATCGTTCATGCAGCGCTGGATCCACGTGTTCAGGCTGCCATACTAAGTGGGTACTTCACCACCTTTGCACAAACATCATGGTTCGGACATTGCATTTGTCACCATCCAAAGGGGATTGGAGAACTCTGCGAAATGCCGGACATCGCAGGATTGATCGCCCCACGCCCGATCTTTGTAGAATGGGGGAATCAGGACACAAGCCGCCCGGTACACCCAGCTTTTGAAATTACACAGAAAATCTATTCTGTAGCTAATGCTGAGGATCAGATTACTCTCCATGAATTTGAGGGAGGGCATGTTTTTTCAGGTCAGCGATCACTTCCTTGGTTAATCCAAGAATTATCAGGCTAAAATGGTATGTCATCTGTGATTCAAATCTACAGAATAAAAACTGGAAAGCAATTCTGTTGAAAGGATAGTGATGGAACAATTGAGTGATACCCGTAAATCACTTGAGAAACATATTCATGGATTTAAAACACAGGGATTTACTGTCTTTCCGCAAACATTTGATGAAACATGGATGCAACGGGCACGTGAAATATTTGAAGAAACTGTTAATCGTATTCCATATGAAGGAGACACCCCCCAACAAATTTGATAAACTTGATTGAACATGCGCCATATCATCAATGCGATTGTTTATTTACAGAATCTAACTGATGAAACAGGACCGTTGCGAGTCATTCCCGGATCTCACATGCGGGCGTTAAGTATTCCAAGGGAAAATAAGACAGCACACCCTGAAGAGAAAACTATTTATCTGAAATCTGGTGACGTAGTAATGTTTCACTGTAGTATGCTTCATGCTGGTTCACCTAATATGTCAGGCGAACCAAGATATATTTACATCATTACCTACAATCACAGTTGGTTGAAATACCGTGGTAATCATAACGGTCCTAATGCTCAAGCTTTCATTGAATTTGCTCGCAAAGAAAATAATCGTCTCTTGCTTCGATTACTTGGTGAGGATGATTTGCTGTTTAGTCGCGCAAATTCAGGTTACCAGTTACCAGACGAATGCATGTGGAAAAAATGGATCGACGAGGATAGGCAATGTATGGAAGCCCAAAGCTGATCAAGATCATGAAAGTTTGTTACCTGACATTCGTCAGCTAACTTGATCCAATTCATGTTATTTTTAATCAACCCTTATCTATAGGAATTGAAATGCCACAGGAAAAAGTCAGATATACAGAGTTGCTGCCGCACGAATTTCGGTCCCGCCTGAACCAAAGGCCGATAGCTTATCTCCCCCTAGGAACGTTGGAATGGCATGGAGAACATCTACCGCTTGGTTCTGATGCCATCATTAGTCAAGGTGTAATGATGGAGTGTGCTTACCAGTTTGGAGGGATTGTCATGCCGCCGATTCATTTAGGACCGGATCGGTCAAACTTACAAGCAAGTGGCATGCAACTACAAGGGATGGACACTGCTGATACAACCACACCGCACCGCCAGTTGGATGGCAGTTGTTACTGGGTTTCAGAAGGGTTTTTTATGGCTCTGATTGACACGATCCTTGAGCAAATCAAACGGGCTGGCTTTTTATCTGTGTTTGCTGATGGGCATGGTCCTTCACGTGGATCATGGGTCCGTAACCTCGAAGAGCGTCAAGCCCGTTTTGGACTGAAACTGTTTGGCGTTACCAGTGATTTTCGGGACACATGGCGAAGCCAGATGGATCATGCAGCGCAAAATGAAACCTCGCTGGTGATGGCATTACAACCTGAACTGGTTGATCTATCGCAGTTGTCATCAGACCGGGAAGTCTGGCCGCAAGGGGTTGGAGGTCAGGACCCGCGTGACGCAACAGCCGAACTTGGTTGCAAATGGGTGCAGGCATCGGTCGAAACTGTCAAAAAGATGTTTCAGGAAGCTGGTGTTTAAGTTCTTTAACTTTGGTAGATATCTATGAATAATAGATTATGAAAACCAAGAATCGGTATCTATCAAGAATTTGTCGAAGGCACCTAAACACGTTTGATCAAGAAGGATGATAAACTGTTTGTTTCATTTGGCTAAATCTAGTCTCAAATTTAGAATTGATTAATCAAGGACGGATTGATGAGTTTAAACATTATTTACATCCATTCGCATGATACTGGGAAGTATACTCAACCCTATGGCCATGCTATTCCAACCCCTAATATCCAAAAACTGGCTGAAGAGGGAGTATTGTTTCGACAAGCATTCTGTGCCAACCCAACTTGCTCACCAAGTCGGGCTTCCTTATTGACAGGACAATGGGCACATAGTTGTGGGATGGGAGGGCTGGCGAATCGGGGTTGGTCCCTACCTTTCCCCGGACATCTTATTATGCATACCTTAAAGCAAGCTGGCTACGTAACAGCGATGGCTGGATTCCAACATGTGGTAAAGGATGTATCCACAGCAGGTTACACCCGTGTGCTTAGCCAAGAGAAAGGAAAAGCAGGGGCGGAGGAACATGCAGTCGCTTTCCTGTCAGAGAAACACGACCAACCATTTTTTCTGGATGTCGGATTTGGGGAAACACATCGGCGGGGAGCTGGATTCGATAACCAACCGGCAGGAGAGGAGAAAACAGATCCGCGTTACGTAAAGCCACCCGCCCCTTTCCTTGATACGCCTGATACGCGTCAGGATATGGCTGAATATATTGACGCAGCGAGAACACTTGATTACAAGATGGGGCAGGTGTTTGAAGCTGTCGATAGAAACGGCTTGACAGATAATACGATGATCATTTGTACCACAGACCACGGCCTAGCCTTCCCTAATATGAAGTGTCATCTTACAGATCATGGTATTGGCGTGATGTTAATTGTGCGGGGACCTAACGATTTTAAAGGTGGTAAGGTAATTGATGGGATGGTGAGTCAGGTAGATCTGTTCCCAACAATCTGTGAATTAATTGATATTGAAAACCCCTCATGGTTACAGGGGACATCAATTGTACCATTAATACACGGAGAAGAGGAGATTCGTCAGGAGATCTTCGCTGAGGTAAATTATCATTGCTGCTATGAACCTCAGCGTGCAGTAAGAACCAAAAGGTGGAAATACATTCGACGCTATGATCAGGCGACCACGCTGGCAATGCCCAATTGTGACGAGGGCATCAGCAAAACCTACATGATCGAACATAACTGGCACCAAAAGCCGGTGGAGTCAGAACGTCTATATGATTTGGTTTATGACCCTGGCGAGACGAATAATCTTGCCTATGATAACCAGCATCAGGAAACTCTGGAAGAGATGCGTCACAAATTAGATCTATGGCGTCAAGAAACTGAAGACCCTTTATGGGAAAATTCGATCATGATGCCGCCGGAAACTGCAGTTCTCAACGATCCAAACGACCTATCACCAAACGATAAACAATATCCAGCTTGGGATATGATGGGAATTGAGTCTAGTTAATTGCTTAATAATAATTTGCTGATATCAGCATCATCATTGTGTGAAGTGCTAGATTGGAAACATCAGCGATAATCGGCTCCTGTTAGGATCTTGTCTGAGTATGCGATGTGATTGTTTCTTTGCGGCTAGGCTAAAAGGAATACTATCTGATAGTCGTTTCAACTTAAATTAAGGTTTCAAAGATCAAAGCGCTTTTCTGCTCCATTAACAATCAATTTGTAATTTTGACCGATTGGGAAGTTGCCCTCAAGCCGAATGCTTTCCGTTATTTCTGTAATTACTTGAGCGCAAAACGCGTCTTTGGGACGTCTTGTTGTTATCTCAACAGTTACTAAGTTTTCTTCCCGACTTTGTTTTATTTGATAAAGCTCGGTACAGCTATCAGATAAGTAGCCCTTTACTGTAACATTAACCAAAGCTGGAATGCTTTTGGTAATTTGCAATGAAATTCCATTTATTGGTAATTTTCCTATTAGCCAAATTCCATTTTCGTCAGACTCCAGTTTCATTAAATTGCTAATTTCAAAACCTTTCTCTTCATCCACCATCATTTCCACATAATCTACCGATCCCTCAAATGGATATCCATCATGCGGGTCATAATTTATTGAAATCTGGTAAGCATTTTTGTCATAGGCATCTTGGATGAAACTGAATAATCCATCAATTGTTTTATAACGATCCAGTTTATTCACTTGGACAGGAATTTGCGTTTCAGTATAAATAGCGTTGTTAATTGTTCCATCCTCCACTGTAATAGTGACAGGAGAAATATAATCATGCTCGCAAAAGCAAATCCAGCGAAAGTCAAATTGATAGTTATTTAAATTACTAGCTTGCCATCTTGATTTGTTGATTTCAAATTCGGATAGCGGGATAAAGTTAGGATTTTCAACTGTCTCCTTGATGATTTTACTGATTTCTTCTTCATTGGTGGTACAACTAATAATTGCAAGTTGGAAAATGCAAATAAATAACAGATATGCAGGTCTTTTTACTCTAAATTTCCTTAGTAAAATGCGAATTGCGACAGCCATATTACTTGAATCGATGTATTGAGCAATAAGTTTTCCAATTTTCAACTATTATGTTCTTTCATAGCAACTACGACAGACCACCGCACTTTCATTTGTAAGGCATTTCTTCAGTTTCGAGTGCAACGTCGAAATTCAATCGACATAGAGGCAATTTCGGGCACAAGGTTGAATCTTAGTTGAATTTTGCCCTACTTACTTCTAACGTTTGAGTTCAGCCCAAGCCGTGGCTAATTTCTTCGCGGAATCAACAACCATTGGTTTGACGCCTTCTCCCTCAAGCGAAAACGAATCAACCAAAAAGACTACGGTCTTACCACCCCAGTTATTCATGATACCTAAACCAACTTTCTTGACTTGCTTGATCTTGTGTGCCCAAGTTTTATTGCCAATCTGTTTCCAATCATCGCCCTCTTTTCGCTTGACATAGCCTGTAAATACATCCTTCTTTTTCTCTAACTTTAGATGCAACGGCACGTCGAAGCCCGTTTCAAAATGCCCCTTATCCTGCCACGCACCTTGAACCATACTACCAATCAGGGCTTTCTGTGGCTGATTGGCTTCTCCACCATATAGCAAACAGGCGAAATCCATCTGATCTGAACCGAAAATAAACATTCCGACCCAAGCATCGACCGGTTTTTCCGGTTCAGAGGAGAAGATTCCGCTGACAATCAGGTTTTGGCTGCTGGCGGGAACATCACGTTCCAACATCGCCTTGTCAGCGGTCATATGTCCCCAATTTCCTTTCTGGTTGTTCATTCTCAGAAATCCATCCTTAACTTCTGTTTTAGTTACCTTTTCGCGCCGGTCCCGAAATTCCCACTCCTTAGCAAGTGTTTCTCCCTCGAAATCGTCGGTCCAAACACCAGGCAGTGCCACTGGAATTAAGACCGCAATTATCGCTAAAGTCATGACGATATTTTTTTTCATTATATTTCTCCTTGATTTATGTGTTTTTCACTCATATTTAAGTTTACTCCAAGTGGACGCCAACATCCCTACAGGAGACACAGGAGCGCCACCCAGCACTTTTGCTAGGCCCTGATCCATAATCGTTTGCAGATCTTCTTCACCAAGTACAATGTTAAAAATAGCGGCTTCATCGATGATACCGACGAAGAATGAGCCCCCTCCCCAACGACCGATCTCAACTGGATTTTCCGTCGCTGTGATCTTTCCTGGTCGGG
>JYMV01011567.1_pt1 | contig 18744 bp, 19 predicted proteins | sample 338911 | NCBI WGS metagenome assembly JYMV01 (sample SAMN03354496, study PRJNA234377) | hydrothermal vent metagenome | biome: Deep sea; feature: Hydrothermal plumes at the Eastern Lau Spreading Center, Western Pacific Ocean; material: Seawater | place: Tonga | collected 2009 | depth 2000 m m
ATAGAATTATCTATTGTCGATCCAGTAGCAGTTGAATTTTCTATAATTATATTAGTAGTTTTCGAGTCAATTATTTTTGAATAAGTTTTTGCACAGGAACTGAGGGCAAGACTGACACTTAAAATTAATAAAACGAAGAATACTTTTTTCATTTTTTGCTCCATAATTATTGATAAAGAAAAAGTTTGCAAAGCCAGTTTCTCAGAGTTCGCAATCGGGGAGAATGTCTTTCACTTGAATTTGTACCACCAAATCCTTCATCTCAGGATATTCATCTATTCCTAATTTGATAAGGATGCAGAGAAGTTGAAGGTATAACATAAAAGAGTATCTGTCAAGAAAATAATTGTGATTTGCTTGGACATTTCAGAAAAAGACATCAAGAGGCAAGGTATTCAACTTTTAACAATCTCACCTTAAACTGGATTGTTGAAAAGCGGAGGCGCTATTCTCTCCACCACCAAAAAGCCTTTTTTCGGCATTCCTTTATTAACAGCATAAGTACAATTTAACAGAAATTATTGCATAAAACATTTTAACCTGTTCAGGCGGAAGCTGCAAAATCCGGCTGCATTACTGTAATCAAGCTAAGACCTTCAGTTTTAATATATTTTGACAAAATTCATAAAATAAGTGAAAATCAGTGATGATTGTTAAAATCATAATTTTAGTATCTTAGCTTCATTCCTTTAGTATTCCGCACCATTCATTGACAAAGATGAGTAACACTCCTGCCAAAGTCATCAACCTTGCAGATCGTCGCGCGAAGAAAGAGGATGAAGCTCGTAATGCTCCGATTCCCGGCTGGATTACCTGGCTTTATTGTCCTAATTGCAAGTCACTTGAATATTCGGAATTAGAAATGCCGAATGGAAGAGTCCACAAAAAATGTGGAACTTTAGTGGAGGAAGAAGAAGTTCAAATTGATGTGCGCGCGGAATATACGATTTCTCTGCGTAATTCAAAACGTTTAGACGAACTTTTTAAGGAAACTAAAATTCCAGGATTTCTCAAGCCTTTGGCAAAAAAAGGAGTAGGAATGCTGGAAAATTTACAGGCGTCAGAACAGGAATATCGGAAGCGGCTGCAAAATATAGTAAATGGTTCCGTTGATCCTTATCCCGATGACTGGGACGAAAAGTCACTTGAAATGGAACTTAAAATTCTTGATCCACTTGGTTTGATCCTCACAGAAGCACGCCAACCTAATCTTCACTTTCCGGAAGTAGAAACCTGACAGCTCATGCAAATCCCTGTTGCACTGGAACGACTGGTTTACGAATTTTCACGTTTTCCGGGCGTTGGTCGCAAAACCGCACAACGTCTCGCCTTTAGTATTCTCCGCTATTCTCAGGAAGAAACACAAAATTTGGCTGATGCTCTCACTGAAGTCAAAGAGAAAATCCGTTACTGCTCGGTCTGTTCCGGATTCACTGACATTGACCCCTGTACGATTTGCAGTCACGCCGGACGTGACCACGAACAAGTCTGCGTTGTAGAACAGCCAAACAATATTTTTCAAATTGAAAAAAGTGGTGTTTTCAAAGGTGTTTATCACGTTTTAATGGGAGCAATTTCACCGCTGGACGGCATTGGTCCTGAACAACTCAATATTAGAAATTTAAGTAAGAGGGTTGAAGAAAGCGTAATCAAGGAATTAATTATTGCAACAAATCCAACGGTCAAGGGCGAGGCGACTGCCCTGTTTTTGCAGCAGGAGTTTTCCGGAAAAATACAAACAATAACACGACTTGCATGCGGGATTCCGGCAGGAGGCGATCTGGAATATGTGGACGATGTAACACTGATAGAAGCTTTTTCCGGACGACACAAATTCTATAACTGATTATGCTTGAAGATCTTAAAGACCGTGGTTTTTATCAACAAAGCACTCATCCGGAAGAGTTGGCAAAACGTCTCAAGGAAGAACGGATTTGCTGCTATGTCGGTTTCGATCCCACTGCGGACTCATTACATGTTGGTCACCTGATTCCGTTGATGGGACTGGCACACATGCAGCGCGCAGGTCACCGCATAATTGCATTGATGGGTGGCGGAACCGCCATGATCGGCGATCCGAGCGGAAAAACCGAGATGCGGAAAATGCTGACAGAAGAGCAGCTGCAAACCAATATTGAAGGGATGCTTCCGCAACTGGAGCGTTTTTTAGATTTTAGTGGAGACGGAATTCTAGTTGATAACGCGGAGTGGTTGCGCGACTTGAATTACATTGATTTTCTGCGTGACATCGGAAAACATTTTTCGGTTAACAGGATGCTCTCTTTTGAAACTTACAAAATTAGACTTGAGTCCGGATTAAGTTTTTTGGAATTCAATTATCAGCTTTTGCAGGCCTATGATTTTCTGGAACTGAATCGACGTTATGACTGCACCCTGCAAATGGGCGGCGACGATCAGTGGGCAAATATTATTTCCGGAACAGATTTGATTCGACGTGTTGAACGCAAAGACGCTTTCGGTTGGACTTATCCTCTCTTAACTACATCATCCGGAAAAAAGATGGGTAAAACCGAAAAAGGCGCACTCTGGCTTGATCCGAAACGAACTTCAGCCTATGAGTACTACCAGTATTGGGTTAATACAGGAGATACGGATGTAGAAAAATTTCTGGCCCTGTTTACTTTCCTGCCCATGGATGAGGTCCGGAAACTGGGACAGCTCAAAGGTGCGGATATCCGTGAAGCAAAACAGCGGCTGGCTTTCGAAACAACCGCGCTCATACACGGAAACGAAAACGCGCTGAAGGCTCAACAGGCGGCACAGTCTCTTTTTCCGGGAAATTCCGGAGATGGAAAAAGTGACAAATCTAATGTCCCCAGTACCAAAATTGCGCCGGAAAATTTTTCTGCGGGACTTGGTGTTTTTGAAATATTTCTGGAAACAGGTCTTTGCAAATCCAAAGGGGAAGCACGTCGTTTACAGGCTCAAGGCGGCGTTTACGTAAATGATGAACGGATTGATAATCCGGATTATTGTCTTGGAGAAGCGGATTTGCAGGATGGTGAAATTATGCTGAGGGCCGGCAAAAAACGGTATCATCGTTTGATTTTTGAAACTTAGGAGAACTTATGGTCAAGCACATTGTAATGTTCAAACTCAAAGAAAACAATCCGGAAAACCTGGACCTGGCAGTTTCAACTTTGAGGGGTCTGGACGGAAAAATTGAAACCTTACGGTTGATCGAGGTGGGTCTTGATTTCAATAAATCAGAGCGTGCCTATGACATCGTGCTCACTACGCATTTTGACGATGAAACAGGTTTGGCTGCATACGCATCACATCCGAATCATTTACCGGTGATCGACACCATGCGCAGCTTGTGTTCCAGTTCTATCGTAGTTGATTATCTTACTGAGTAGTCCGCGACAAGGCAGAATCCAAATCTGCCAAAATCGGATCAATTTCGGTTTCACAACCTGCGGCAATCCGGATCAGATTGCGCGGCAGTTCAATTTCCCGGAGTTCTTCGTCGCTGTCGTGATAGTGAGTCAGCAGCGGATATGGGCAAACAAGAGTTTGATTTGATCCCAAAGTCGGCGCCTTTAGGATGGAGGAAAATTTGCCGTCATAAAAGTTCCGCAAATTTTCTTCTGAATCATTTTGCAGTACAAAACTGACTACACCGCCGTTTCCGGAAAGAAGTTTTGGCGCAAAAGAACAGGAAACGTCTGACGGTGAAGACGCATAATAAACGCGGGCTACCGCAGTATGCTCTTCCAAAAAATGTGCGACGGCAAGGCTGTTTTCGTTGAAGCGCTCCATGCGTTCTTCAAAATCCTGCATCCGTTTCCACAACACCTCCGTTTCCAGTTCCGAAATTTCCAATCCCCAATTTTCCTGTAAATTCTTTAATGCGCCGGCTTTTTCCGGACATTTCACCAGCACCGCTCCTCCCGCATGATCGTTTGCGCCGTTCAGATATTTGGTGGTGCTGTGAATCACACAATCTGCACCCCAATCGATTGGGCGGCAATTAGCTGGAGAAGCCAGTGTGTTGTCCACCACAAATGGAACTCCCTGCGCATTTGCCAATTTTCCGATCCGTTCCAAATCCGGAACACCGCAGAGCGGATTGGTAATCGTTTCCGTGAAGACCATTGCGGTATCATTCGTCAAAACTTCCGTTAAACGATCGAGCTCATGCAGCCCCAAAAAAATCGCGTCCCATGTGGACGACCGTCCGGAATCCATCAACAAGGAATAGGTTTCGCTGTAGAGCAAACCAATGACGATCACACATGGTTTGTCCTTTTTCCGCAACAAAGTCAGTACGGCCATTATCGCTGCCATTCCGGAAGGAAACAGGAGTCCGGAAGCGGCATGTTCCCATTCACAAAGTTGTTTCACAACTGAAGCTTCCGGAACGGAAGTAATGTTGGTTCCCGATACTCCGGAACTTTCGGCAGGGTCAGGAACTGTTTCCGCATTTTCAGCAAAACTTTCGCAAAATACCGCGGCATCGCGTGCCGAAAGAACCGCTCCACGCCGTTTTCGCAATTCTTCTAATTCCGCCATTTGCCGGTCATTGTTGCTCATGATAACACCGCCACGGATTCCGAATGGAAGAGATTTGCTTTCCGGAAGGCTGAAACCGGCGACCCAATAAGTAAGACCATTTGGCCAGCCCTTTTGAAAACCAGGCTGCCGGAATTTGGAACCAAGTTCTGCAAAAACAATTACGGGTACCCGGAATCGTTTGAATTTTCCGAGCCAATCCGCGTTTGTCAAGACGAAGCTTTCCGGATCTTCCGGAGCAATCAAAATGACATCACCCCCTTTTGCATTAAAATTATCTGCTTCCGGAAGCTTGTTAAAATTAAATGGAAGACCAATAATTTCAAGTGATTTCAGAGCATCCACAATGAAAGATTCCGTTGAGGCAATATGCAAATTGATTTGAGAACGGGAGTCCTGCAAATATGAAATCAATTCCATCAAAGCGGCACGGCCGGAACAATAGGTAAGCGCATGCCGAACCTGCATTCGGGCGCCAAATTCTTTTTGGAGTTTTATTACTTGTTTATGCGGGATAAAACGGAAATAGCCGTATTCGAGTTCGCGCTTTCCGTTTTTCCATTCGTGAATAAAATCCAGCGTAGGCAATATCCCGGTGACTCCGAAAGTTCCTCCAAGTAATCCGGAAGACGAATCCGAAGTTTCTGATGGAATTTGGGTGATGTCGAAATCTCCTGAGGTTGCATTGAAATCAGCCAAAATCGCATCCCCGGATTTTCCTTTATTCGTAGCGCAAACTAAAAAAGTAATTCCGGGATAGCGCGCCTTTCCGTTCCAGAGCGCGTCTTCCTTGTCTTTTTCCGAAAAATACGCCCCCACATCCGGATGGCTGTGATAGATGACTTTGATTTGTTTACCTTCTTTTTTCAGTGATCGTTCCAACTTCATGTGTTCACGCGGATCGATCATGTAACCGTCACGTCCCGTGCGCGGAAACTGTTCCGGATCTTCTTCATGCAGTTCATTCATGATATTGCGCATCGGATACACGGTTTCGAGTGAATCCGTATCATCCTTATTCCCTATGATAAAACCACAAGTTTCTTCAGGATATGCCTCCACGCCATGTGCATGACATTCTGCTAAAATGTTTTCTGGAATCACCATCTGGTTCAGTAAAATATCGAATGTTTTTTGGGGAATTGGGCGAACAGGTTTGCCCGCCCTCCGGTCAGTACTGGGGCATGTCAAAATCAACCTCTTCGGCCCAGAGATCAATCCCGCCGTTCAGGTTTTTAAGATTCTTGAATCCGGCATTTTTGAGTTCTTTGAGCGCCAACATGCCACGTTTTCCCTTGTAACAATAAAGATAAATGGAATCATCAGGACCTAATCCGGATTTGACCGGATCAAAACTGCTTAACGGCAGCAGTTGAGCGCCTTCAATATGGCAAATATCCCACTCAAAGGTTTCGCGCACATCAACCAAAACCGCGTTAGGGTCTTGATCCATGGCATCTTTAAATTCCTGCGGAGAAAGCCCATACGCCGCTTCATCAATATCTTCCGGAAGTTCCGCTCCGGGAAGAGGGACGTCGCAAAAGGCTTTGTAATCAATCAACTCCGTTACGCTGGGATTGTCTCCGCAGAGGACGCATTCCGGATCCTTGCGGACACGCACCTCTTTGAAATTCATCTTCATTGCGTCGTAGAGCAATAAACGCCCAATCAGCGGCACTCCGCCTTCCAAAATTAGCTTAATTACTTCGGTGGCCTGAATTAAACCGACTACGCCCGGGAGCACGCCCAGGACACCCGCAACCGCTCAACTCGGAACCAGCGCGGCAGGAGGCGGTTCAGAGTAAAGACAACGGTAACACGGCCCTCCGGTCTCTGGAGAAAAGATAGTGATTTGCCCCTGAAAGCGAAAAATGGAAGCGGAAACGAGCGGCTTTTTTGAAAAATATGCTGCATCGTTGACCAGGTAACGAGTCTCAAAATTGTCCGAACCATCTGCGATGATGTCATAATGACTGAACAATTCGAGCACATTCTCACGCTCCAGACGTGTGTCGTGGATTACAACTTCAATATTTGGGTTCCCCGCCAAAATGGTGTCGCGCAGCGATTCAACTTTTGGCCGCCCTTCGTCTGAAGTCGTATGTGCGATCTGCCGATGTAAATTGGTATGATCCACCACATCGAAATCAACAAGTCCGATTTTACCGACGCCGACTGCACCCAAATACATGCCCAGTGGAGAGCCAAGTCCGCCTGCTCCAATCATCAGCACACGGGCTTCTTTCAGTTCCAACTGTCCCGCCATACCAACTTCAGGTAAAGTCAGATGCCGGCTGTAGCGATTGATTTCTTCATTATTTAAACTCATTTTTCCCCATTTAACTATTTTTCAGTTTTGCAGCCGCCAGCTACTGATGGTACGATCTGAATGGAGTCGCCATCCTGAACTTCACTTTTCAAACCGTCCGCATAGCGAATGTCATCGTCGTTCAGATAAACGTTGATAAAACTTCGGATTTTTCCGTTTTCATCAAAAAGATTTGATTTCAGTTCGGCATACTCCGAGCATAAAGCACCAAATGCTTCCTCAACTGAACCACCCTTGACCTCAACTTCATCCTGATTATTAACGTATTGCTTCAGTGCTGAAGGGATTTCAATAACTACTCCCATAACTCTCCTTTTATTTGTCTGGCTAATGGCTTAATTTTTCGTTTATACTCAAATAGTGGACGGGTTTATTATATTAAACAATAATCCGATATAACGAATATAGCATTTTATGATCATCATGCAAGCAAAAAAACACATGATTTCACCTAACCTTTAAATTTTATCGTATCACAAAATTCATGCAAGCAAACAATTCAATCATGGAAGCACCCCCGAAAGTAGGTCAGGAAATTCAACGTTTAAGACTCCTTAACAATCTAACTCTTGAGCAGTTAGCAAGCAAATCAGGAGTTTCAAAATCAATACTTTCCCAGATTGAACGGGATCGCAGCAACCCGACTTTAGCCACAATTTGGCGAATTACCAAGGCACTGGAAAGTCAATTGGAGGATGTTCTTGCAGTAAAGGAAGGGACAAAGTGTTTCGAAAAATTAAGCCAGAATGCGACTCCGGAAGTGACCAGTGAAGACAGTCAATTTCGCCTGAGAATCCTTGGTATACTCAGCACGGTTGCTTCCGTGCAGTGGTATGAGTTTACCGCTGAACCGGGTGCGGAATTAGTTTCAGAAGCACATGGAAACGGAAGTATCGAAAATGTGACTCTCTGCAAAGGAAATTTGTGTGTGATCGTTGGTGACGAGACACAATCCATCTGTACAGGCGAAACCCTGCGTTTCCGAACCGACGTTCCACATCGTCTGAAAAATGAAGGTGAGGTTGTGGCTCACGGTTTCATGGTTAACTTACTCTAAGTAATCCATCCACACAGCAATTCATGCTGCAGCAGCAGTAAAAAGTTGTCATTCCCGTGTAAGCGGGAATAAAGGAATTTGTATGTATCTGAAATGCCTGACCTCGACCTGATCGTGGAATGACAAACAAGTGTGGCATTTTGACTTTTTGCCGGTTCATAATGTCAAAATTAATTATTTGCAAACAAGAATAACTATACCTGCCCACGACCCCCTGAAACTTGAATGAACGAATTTGTTCAATCTCTCAGTCATCCATCTCCACCGCCCCGATGGTTGTGGTGGATGCGTCAGTTACTTCCGCCGCTTTGCTGGAAATGCGGAATGGTGCTGGGAGGTAAAACATACCTCGATCCCGCTTCGCCTTTTCTTTGCTCAGATTGTCTGATTGGACTTCCCTGGACCGATCCGGTTTATCATTGCCGGCAGTGCGGAAATCTTACTGCAGAACCGGATCGTTTGCGCTGCGAAGAATGTTTGGAAGACATTTGGGATTTGGATGAATCCCGGAGTGGTTTTGCCTACAATGATACAATTCGACATTGGATTTTGCAGCTGAAATTTTTTGGAAAGCAACACTTATCTCCGCTCCTGGGTAGACTTTTGGCGCTCAGTTTCCAAAACAGCACATGGCTTGAAAAATATGATTTTTTAGTCCCGATTCCCCTTCATTCCACACGCCTGCGCAGTCGCGGGTTCAATCAATCTCTGCTTTTGGCACATCATTTTCGGAAAAATCTGGGAAATATTTCACCCGAAATTCATCTGCACTGGTTAAGACGAACACGAGCCACCCGACCCCAAACAGAACTGCCTTTGGAAGAGAGACTAATCAATTTGGACAACGCGTTTTCGGCTTTACCGGAAGTGCGGAATCGAAATATATTGTTGTTTGATGACGTAATGACAACCGGTTCCACTCTGAACGCAGCAGCACGCTGCATCAAAGAAGCCGGGGCAAGCAGTGTCGGCGCGTTGGTTTTAGGCAGGAAAATGTGGGATTCGTTTGAATAATTGTCCCCGCGGAACTTAATGCTTAAACGGATTAAGACAGCTCGGCCATCAACAGTGGAACGCAAAGGTCTGTCGCTCCGGCTTGAGATTCAACAAATTCTTGAGCTTGTTTCCCAAACTCAAGACAACGTTCCTGATCTGCCAATAAATCAAAAAGCAATTTGCGGAATTCCGCGGAACTGTTCACACAGAAGGCAATTTTTTGCTCAATCATCTGCAGGGCCTCGGTTGAATTGCTGTGTTTTGGACCAAATGCAACAGCGGCTCCCATGGCAGCGGGCTCAAGAATGTTATGCACACCGGTTGTAAACGCTCCTCCCACGTAGGTCATTTTTGCAGAATGATACAGTCCTGCCAGGATTCCAACCGAATCTATCAGCAGGATTCGAACTTCTTCAGATGCTTCAGAAATTCTTGAACAGCGCAGCATTGGTATTCCGGCAAAAAATGTTTCCGCATTTTTCAAATGTTTTTCGGTTGGTTCATGCGGCGCCAGAATCAGGAACAATTCCGGAAACTCAGTCAGAGCTTCTTTCAGTCCAGGAAAGATACATGCTTCGTCCGGAGGCCAGACACTGCCTGCAACAAAAACAAAACCTTCTTTTGCGGCCGGAGGCAGTTCCGGAATTTCCAAATGATCCCGGCGCTCCAAAACACTGTCACAGCGCGTATCTCCCATCACCTCAACTTGTGGATGCTCCGGAATTGCTGACAGCACCCGTTGACGGTCTGCTTCCGAAACGGTTAAAATATGCTCCAGACATTCGTAAATTGAATGATAAAAAGAGCGTCCAGCAAAGTTGTTCGTCCTTCCGGAATCAGCATGGACAATTCCAGAAATTAATGATTGCGGAATTTTTTGATTATACGATTCCCAAATTAAATTTGGCCACAAATCATAACTGACCCAGACCAAACGCGATGGCTGCAGCAAACCAAGCAGGCGCCGCGCGTTCCAGATTGTGTCGGGCGGTAAAAATTCTGTTGCGAGCAGTCCCGGAATTTTGGCTTGCCGTGGACGCTCAAGCCAGCGGCAAGCGTTTATTGAACTGTATGTCAGCACACATTCCGCACCTGCTGAAACGCAGCGTGCGATTACCGGTTGCGCCTGCAGCAATTCTCCGGCGCTGGCTACATGAAGCCAGAGTAATGGTTTTTGCCAGTCCCGTTTTGAAACAGCCTCAGCCAGACGGTTCCATAAGCCTTCACGTTTTTCGAGGCTTTCCCTGATATTTAAATTAAAGAACGCAGAGAATTTAACAATTACAAACAGCAGGGGAAGAACAAATAAATTGTATCCAAGAAACCAAAAACGGCTAGTCATTGAGTTATTTATTGAGAGGAAACAGGTGCTTCCTGAAATGAACTTGGCAGTATGTTGAAAGGCAGAACTTTAATCAGCACAGGCAAAAGTATGCCGCCTCCCGGAAGTGCAAAAATAGCCAGCGCCGGAATTGAACGCGCAATATCCAATAACTGTTCCTGCACCTTTTGTTTTTCACGTGCGGTCAACGGTTGAGTGGTTGCTTTAACCAGCAGCTCGGAAAGTTCCTTGGTCTCCTTGATTTCGTTCATAATATTGGCCACATTTTTTTTGACCAACTTCACAACCTTGTCATTCATATAATCCTGAAACTGTTTTACTGCGGCATTGTTTTTCAAAAATTCAAGGCGCTCATTGTGAACAGAAAAAAATTCTGCAACAGAGCAATATAACTGTTCCAGTTTTTCAGACGAGAGTCCCAACTGCCGGGAAATTTTTTCAATCAGTTCACGTTCCTGCCAGGCCTCCTGATTATCGATCAGTGAAAGCAAAATCAGCTGTTCCACCAAATAGCCTGCGATGATAAAAGAGGTAAAGGAGCTATGAAGATCCTCTATTTTAACAGGTTCGTTAATCCTCAGGGCGAGCTCTTTCTGTTTTGCCTCATCTAGTCCGGTTTGAAATATGTATTTTTCAAGAACCTGTCGTTCGGTGCTGTCCACATAATCATCGGCCCAGATCAACGCGGTAAAAATGACGATCATTTCTTCCCGGAGCTGCATATCCATTTCATGAAAAGATGCCGGAGCTGAAGTTTCATTGTCCGCATTTTCCCTTGCCCACAGCAGGAAGAAATATAGTTTTGAAAAAGCAAAATTATTTTGACGGTTGCCCAGTGATGAATAACCCTGCAATGTAACTGAATCCAGCAGCACACGCTCCAATTTTTTCAATGCACCGTTCAATGTTTCATTATTAGCCAGCAATTCCTGAAGCGCAGCATCCTGCGGAATACGGTAAAAACTGCCCGGTAAATAATACTTTAAAGCAAGCAGAATGATTTTCAGCAGGCGCGTTTGATACGAAAATGAGTCCTCGTCTGGGCTGTTTGAGGTCAGGCTTTGGTTTTCGATTAAGGCAACTGAGAAAAGTGTTTCCAGATAAAGCAAAATAGTTCCACCCTGCTGTTCCGGAAAATTCAATTTTTTTGCTAAATTCTGTAAAGGAGTTGATATGACAGGACATCCGAATAGAATCCCATTTTCTTTGACCTCGGCGTAAAGACAGTCATCAAAATTTTCTGCTCCAAAATCTCCCTCTGAAAACTCAAGATAAGGCTCAGTGAGCTCAAATGGAGTTGAGGCCCTGAAAAATAAATATCGGTTGAGCCAGCCGGATTTACGATAATTTAAAGAAAACATGAATTTAGCTTTGCTTGAAAAAAACCATAAAATTGAATACCAATTCGGATTCCTGTAAGAGATGGAATATCGATTGCTTTTCTCTAAGTACCTTGAGAAGCTTAACGGCCAAACCCACATTTTACTTTGTTTCAGCCGAGCTACCAGTTATTTTTAAGCAGACAGTCATATACATAAAAAGATATTGAAAATATCATTTAAAAACCGGCTCAACTACAGGAGCTTTTTTTTGGCGCTGGCCTTTTTTTCAAGTGTCCATCTTATTTCGGCAGCCGCCGATAAATTTCAAAAACTGGCCCAGGAATTTCAGGAATCGGCGATTTCAGATTTCATTGGATTCACCACAAAAGGCGAGCGCTATCCACTTCTGCACACAATTTCCGAATTACGCTTTCGTGTGTTTTCAGAAAAACTGGGCATCAACCGCAAGGTTGAAACACGGGCTTGTTCCCTGAACCGTACCTATGGAGTTGCCGTTCCGAACGAGCAGAAAAAGTTTTGTCAAGACTACGATTCATTGGTTGAACTCGCAAAAAAGAGTATTGTTCAAACTTTTCTCTTTGAAAAAATTTATCTGAATGCTGAACCGACTTTGTTGTATGAAATCGAAAGGCAAAGGGCAAGGGATGCTGTACGGGTTTGGATCAGACAAAAATTGAATTGTCTGAAAGACGAGTATAGATGCGGACGTGATGAAAGAAAAATGATCAAACGAATGACGAAGTTTGATGAAGAAATCATAAAAACATATATCCGCATCCTGAAAAATCTGGACAAGAAACTGTTTCCGGAAGAACAAATTGCGACTATTATCAAAACAAAGGATTTAGAAACACTTTGCGGATTCGTTGATCAGGGAGATACAAAAACAGCAAAGCCCGGAATGATTCTGATTGAGTCCGGAAATTTCAAAATGGGAAGTGCGGAGGGTCTTCCTTCCGAGCATCCTGTCCGTGAAGTGAAGCTGGATGAGTTTTGGATAGACAAATGCGAAGTGACAAATTATCAATTTTTACTTGCCGTCGCGCAACATCCTTTTCTGCGCAAAAGCACCTTTCCCCGCAAATTTCATGACGGCAATTATCTGCAGAACTGGTCGGATGATCTTGTGCCGGAAATGGGGAGTGAATTGAAACCGGTAATTCATGTTTCATGGTATGCCGCACGGCATTACTGCAACTATGTTGGAAAACGGCTGGTATCGGAAGCGGAGTGGGAAATGGCTGCTCGGGGAGGAATTGAAACCGCATACCCGTTTGAAGGCGGCACTGAATTTTTGGCGGATTACGGCTGGTTCCGTGAAAACTCAGGCGGGAAAATTCACACAACCGCACAAAAAATGAGTAATCCAAATGAAATTTTTGACATTAACGGAAATGCCTGGGAGTGGGTCTATGACTGGTTTGGACTCTATTCAAATATCAACAGCACAAATCCGCAAGGTCCGGAAATCGGCAAGTATCGTGTACTTCGTGGAGGATCGTGGAGCGACCCCGCGGAATATTTGCGTTCCGCCATGAGACGCGATGCCCTGCCTACAAGTACGTATAACAACGTCGGGTTCAGGTGTGCCGCAAAAAAATGAGCATTTTTTCAGTTTTCAGACAGGCTAAATATCAGGTATGATTGTCACGAAAAAAACTTAATGAACGAGTGGTCACTTTGACAAGATTTCCCGCCCCCGATCAGGTCGAGGACATGCTTCGCACGAAATGACACGGTTTCAGGACTTTTTAAGACGGCACCAGGTATTTAAGAAGTCGGCAATTTCAAGTCTCATTTTTTTTGTTTTCAAGCAGAAGTTTTATTTGTTGATGCAGTTTAAATCTTTCAATCAAACCAAGTTCCTGGTATTCGGGTTTTTCGATATGATAGCCAAATACACCGTTTCCAATCCAAATCTTCACTCCGCTCTTGTGAAGTGCGTGAAAATCATCAAGTCTCCAGTCCGCCGGATTACGTGCCATGTTGTGTAAAATGATATTTAGATTGTCTGCTCTCATGTCTGAATCTGTTATAAAAAGGAATATGCCGACAAGAATGATGTTGCGGAAAAGAAAATTTCAAATAACTTTCAAAACATTGAAATATTTGGCAAAAGTTTTAGTGTTGGGAATGATTATACTGACAGGGTGTTCCGGCCAGAAAATTTATGTATATGAAAAACTTCCGGAGGTCAGCGAATGCCGACGTTACACGGATTACTGGACAGTCAGCGCCTGTAACCGGAAACACCGGATTATTTTGAGCGAAAAACTAAACGGTGTGATTGGCATAACCAACTACCGTCTCAGCCGAAAATTTAATCAGGGCCGCAGAAGATGCAAAGAGACGAAGTACCGCGGTGCACCTGCGGGATGCTACATCAACCATCTGCCGTCACGTGTAAATCTACCCACCTTTGGCAAAACAACCGACTGAGCTCTTCTTCGCCGGCAGACATTTCCTTCTCAAGTTGAAAATCAAAATACTGCGAAAATGATAATATACTTTCAGCCTGCAGTCCAGCCACAGAAATTTTCGCAGTATATCATGAACGGATATTAAGGAAGGTTTTGCACTTTTCCGGCAGCTTAAAGGATTTTTTCCGAAGTTCCTGAAATATCAACTCCCTGAGATGTAGAGGCTCTTTCCGCAATAATTGTGATGAATGCAGCAGGGCCTTTGCAGCCAAACCACCGCCGCCGTTCCAATGAAAATTCGTCAACCAGACCGGATACATTTTTTCCGAATCTAAAGCTTGTCCCGCCAGATTTGTTAAATAGAGCCGTGATTCACGGCTGGAATTGTCAATAACTGCGACAAAACCACCCGGAGCAAGAATTGTACTGCTGCGGGCATACCAGCCAAGTTGTTTACGCCGATATGATTCCAGCAGTATTTCGATCTGCCGGCCAAACAGCCGCGCCAGCACCAAACGGTTGTCATAGGGCAGCCAGCGAAAAAAGTGTTCCCTGCGCAGAGTTTGTCCTAAATCACTTTCAGGCAGTTTTTCCCAAAACAACCACCACGGCAACAATGAAAAAGTTTCGGATTCAATTTGTTTTACCGCTGAATAAGACAAACCGATTCCGCAATCCAGAAGTTCTGTTTTGTCCGGAAAGCGCTTGAAAAATACTGTTGTCGGTTTCGCCAAATATTTTTCCACTTTCAGCAAACGCGGGGCAAGTTTCAGCAGCAATTTCGGATCCGGAACGCTCTCCGCGTTTATAAAATCATAAACCGTTTTTGTGATTTCCCATTTTCCGGATTTTTCTGCAAAATTAACCAGAATTGTACTCAATCCTTCAGCAGCGGTTCCGGGAGAAACAAGGGGAGTCTGGTGTCCTTTGAGTTTTTCAGTACGTCGTTTCGGGCTTATCCTGTGTGCGTGTCCGGAAATAATCAGGTCGAATTCCGGAAAATAATCGGCTATCATTCCGGCTGCATTTGGGTGCGGCAGTTCCCTGGTTGAGGCGACATCCTGATCATAAAGCGTGTTGTTGCCGCTATGAAACAAGCCGATCAAAAAATCCACTTTCTCCTGCTCACGCAAAACCGAAACCCATATTTTTGCAGTTTTGAGCATTTCCTCAAAGTTAAGCCCTTTTCTTTGTTCCGGATCTATCCAGAGCGGAACTCCGGGTGTGGTCAAACCCAGAATCCCGACACGAACCCCGTCGCGTTCAATTACTATATATGGCGGAAAAAGCGGCTGTTTTGCTTTACGAAAGCTTACATTTGCGGCAAGCCAGCTAAAGTTTGATTGTGCAATGTTCTGTTTTAAAATTAATGTCGGCGGTTCAAAATCATGATTCCCCAGAGTGAGGGCATCATATTTTAACCAGTTCATCAATTCAATCACAGGCAGTGGTTTCGCAGTTTCAGGAGCAACATGACTGAAATAGAAACTGGAGGGATCACCCTGAATTGTGTCTCCGGCATCCAGCAAAATCAGTTCCGGATGTTTTCCCCGCAACTTTTTCAACTGATCAGCCAGGTGCAGCAAACCTCTGGATCGTTTTCGGGGAAGCAGGCGGGTCGAAGTCAGTGTCCCGTGCAAATCTGAAGTCGCCGCAATCAGCAGTGACGTTTTTGCACCGGACTGCGGTTGACTTTTTGGCCGCTTCTGAATTTTGAAATTTGCGGATTTTCCAGCCGGGCTCCAGTTTTTCCATGCGGAGTCTTCCTTCGAAACAGAATCCAGGCTAATCCAGCCAATCGCTGACAGGATTAGAATTAGCAGGAACCACAGCCGGAATCGACTTAACCTGGACATCTATCTCTTAGTCGTGTCTTTTGGACAGGTTTGAAAAATTCTTGAGGTGTTTTTTCCCAGCTTATGAGATTTTAAATCTATTTCCTTTTTAGAGGAATCCGTTATTTGATTTTGAGCAAGCGGAATTACACGTATCTTATTTTCCGGAAAGTCATAAAATTGCAGAATGTCATTTTTTGTTGTTGAACTGATAGCAATTACTCCGTCCACGTTTTTTAAAATTTCTTTCGTTTTTTTATCAATTATACGTTTATGTTTTGCAGAAATATAATTTGGAATTTGGGTCTCTTTTCTAAAAACAGCCAGGTCATAAATTGTATATATCTTGGAGGAGGGAAGGGAAACGTTCTTTATGCTTTTTAAGCTTCCCGAAAACAAAACTTTTCATGAAGTTTTTGTGGGAATAACGTTAAATGAAAAAGATCAGAAATGCTTCATGACTTTATATTCGAATATGAATATAACATTTCCTCTGCACAGCAAACAAGATAAATTGGACTTTCTGAAAAATGATCTATGCAAATCAAGCTGATCGTGAATATGGTCCCACGGAAGAATTATGGGTAGAGTAGAGGACAATAAGTTTCCCTGGATCCCGGATCAAGTCCGGGATGACAAACAAAGTTGGAATGAAATGCTGATGGATGGTTTTAGCTTCACAATATTTTCTATTAAATTCAAATTTCCATTTGTTTTTTAAAAAATTCTGGAATTCGTGTTTCTATCCAACTAAAATATTTCCAAATACTCCCCGTGATGAATGCAGCATGACCGCCATTTTGGAGGAACTCGAGTTCTACCATGTCCGAGACTTCTTTTGGACCGGGGAAAGTATTTCTTTCCAGAAAAGGGTCGTCAAGTGAGTTCATAATGAGAGTTGGAACACAGATATTTTTGAGGAATTGTTTGCAGGACGATTCAGAATAATATTGATCAGCATTCACGAAACCATGTAAAGGTGCAGTAACCTTTTCGTCAAACTCCCGTAAAGTTTTTATTTTATTCAAATCACCCGGATTAAATAAAGGTGCGAGATCACGAAATTTACGTTTTGCCGCTTCTCGCATCAGATCGACAAAATGTTTCTGGTAAATCTTTGAAAATCCTTTATCCAAAATGGCAGTTGAAGAAGCCAGGTCGAAAGGTATAGATACCGCTGCAGCTGCACTGATACCGGCATGATCCCCTTTTTCTCCAAGCCACTTTAACATGGTGTTCCCGCCAAGTGAGTATCCGTAAAGCATCAGTGGTACGTCAGGGAATCGTTTTTTAACTAAATTGACGACAAAGTCCAGGTCGCCTGTTTCACCAGCATGATAAGTTCGCTGAAGCCTGTTTGAAAACCCACCACAGTTTCGGTTTAACAAAAGGACCCCATTCCATCCATTTTTCCTGACAACGTCAAACATGGCTTTGACATTATTAGAGGAGGAATCACCTTCCAAACCGTGAACTATTATTACAATGGGTCCATTACCTTGAGTTAACCAGTACAAATTTAGGAAATCATCGTCATCAAGTTCTACCTGCTCTCTTTTGGTGTCTGGAGAAGGAGTGGATCTAAATCTGGAAGCCCAAATTGTTTGTGCGTGTGGACCCGGCAGCCAACGGCTTGGACGATAAACGGAATTTAGCTGCATTTGGGTTGGTTCCTGGAATTTTGAAGAATTAAGTGCACACGATACTTAATTCTTAAAATAGACAAATTTATGGAATATTAAAAGCAGGATAAACAGAGCCATCAACGGTATCTCCTGAATTCATACCCGAATTTTTCATTTTTTCTGAATGATCTGGATCCATTCCGTAAGTCTTAAAGTGAACTTTAACATCATCACCAAGCCATTGCGTATTAAAAACCTGAAGTTCTTTTCCAGGTGCCAACTGACCTGAACCTCCATGAATTATTCTACCGTTAAATGCTGCGCAATCTCCTGCTGCCATATCCCAGCTGACAACCTTGTATTTATCACGATCACTATCTATGTCGGGGAAGGCTTCCCAATTGTCATCAAATTCCACTTTATCTACATCAATTTGATTATCCGGATTAAGTTCACCAAAATCCTGCTGCCTGAATTTGTTGGGCCAGCGGTGAGATCCCGGTACAAAAGCTAAAGCACTTCGCTTTGCAACTTCCACCAGGGGCATCCAGATACTCACTGTGTCAAATCCTTCTACCGACCAGAATGGTTCGTCCTGGTGCCATGGAGTTGAAAATTGAACTCCTGCAGATCGAACAAAAATTGCTTCAAAAAAGAAATTCACTTTCCTGGAATTCAGCAGTCTTGCCGCTATTTCCTTGGTTGAGCTTTCAAAGATAAATTTTCTGTACTCTTCAATTCTACGCCAGTTATCCGAATCATAGAGAGTAAATCCTCCGTTCCTGTTTCTGTCCCAAATACGGGAACCTTCACCTGGTTCAGAGAGATTCTCAGCAATGCCGTTTTTTAATATATTTATCCACTCAGAATCAAAATAATTACGAAGAATCACAACCCCATCATTAAAAAATGACTCCACTTGCTGATCACTTATTGTTGAAGTTAGCTTGGACTTCATATTAATTTACAGGAATTGGGTAAGCAGGTTGTGGTGGGTTTTTCGGCTGTAAAGAATCGGTGGAATCAATCTCAGGAAGCAATGGAAGGGAGATCCTGAACGAAAGGCACTTTTTTGGCAAAACGGCAAATAAGTGTCAGAAAAATTCGGAGTAAGTGTTCGATTTTGCTGGCTCCCCAAGCCGGACTCGAACCAGCGACCCGATGATTAACAGTCATTGGGGCCGGGTAATCCACGTCAATCCATGATAAGATAGGTCAATGAAATTAACAAGTTAAATGTATAACTCATTCCCCTCTTATC